>ENA-UOJS01000932-UOJS01000932.1-human-gut-metagenome-genome-assembly--contig:-C74-NODE-932-length-27319-cov-8.634573_pt1 | contig 27319 bp, 30 predicted proteins | sample MGYA00242355_ERZ723902 | MGnify/ENA metagenome assembly ERZ723902
GATTCGAACCTAGGTAATGACGGAGTCAGAGTCCGTTGCCTTACCGCTTGGCGATACCGCTATACTGCTCTTCTTTTTAACGTACATATTATAGCAGAATCCGATGTCGTTGTCAATACTATTTCCCGAAAAAAACAAAATTATTCTGAAAAAATCCGCTCTAAAATGCCGCGCATGGTCTCATTGGGCTGAAATTTAAGCGCGCACCGCTCATCGCGGTCCGTTCTGCCTTCAGGGGGATCGCCCGCGGCAGACGCCGGAATGAAGACATACGCCTCACGCGGCAAAAGCTCCACGCACCTGTTGACCGTTACGACGCCCCGGTCTTTAAGCTCACGGCGCAAGGCGGGCGTATATTTTTCAAGTCTGCCGCCGCGCGCCTCAAAAACGCTCAGGCTTCTCTCGCGCCGCAGGTCGGTAACGACAAGCCAAACACCGTTCTCGTGCGCCGTGACGGTATAGGCATACCGGCAGAGCAAAAATCTTGCCGCGACCATGAGCGCGGCAAGAGCCGCCGCCGCGCCTATGGCGCGGAGCGGCGCTTTGAGTGCCTCGGAGGTCGGCATGATACCGCAGAACGTAACTGCGCACAGTGCCAGCACCACAGCCGCCGCGGGACGGCGGTCGGGCTTTGGCAGATATTCGTACCGCATTATCTCAGCTCGGCGATATCAAGTATCAGGCGCTCGGTCTTTTCCCAGCCGAGGCAGGGGTCGGTTATCGACTTTCCGTAAACGCCGTCCTCTATCTTCTGGCACCCGTCCTCGATATAGGATTCTATCATAAGTCCCTTTACGAGCTTTGCGATATCGGCGGAATGGCGCGTGCTGTGGAGTATCTCCTTTGCTATACGGACCTGCTCAAGGTACTTTTTGCCCGAGTTCGAATGGTTGGTATCAACGATGACGGCAGGGTCTTTGAGTCCGCTGGCGGCATAAATACCGGCAAGCTGTGAGAGATCTTCATAGTGGTAGTTGGGGAACGACTGCCCCTGCTGGTTGACCCAGCCGCGCATTACGGCGTGTGCGAGCGGGTTGCCGTGACTTTCGACTTCCCAGCCGCCGTAGCTGAAGACATGCCCGGTCTGAGCCGCCTTTATTGCGTTGACCATTACCGACAAATCGCCGCTCGTCGGGTTTTTCATGCCCACGGGCAGATCGAGCCCGCTGGCGGTCAGGCGGTGCTGCTGGTTTTCGACCGAACGCGCGCCGACTGCCACATACGAAAGCACATCGGCAAGGTAGCGGTGATTTTCGGGGTAAAGCATCTCGTCGGCGGCGGAAAAGCCTGTCTCGGCAAGAGATTTTACGTGCAGGCGGCGTATCGCCATAAGTCCGCGAAGCATATCGGGCGATGCGTGCGGGTCGCTCTGGTGGAGCATCCCCTTATACCCGACACCGGTCGTGCGCGGCTTGTTGGTGTAAATGCGGGGGATTATAAGGATCTTATCCTTCACCTTTTCCTGCACCTCGCGCAGACGCATGGTATAATCGAGCACGGCGTCCTCGCGGTCGGCGGAGCAGGGACCGATGACGAGCACAAAGCGGTCGTCCTCGCCGGTGAACACGCGGCGTATCTCGGCATCGTTTTCTGCCTTTTTCTTTTTCATCTCCTCGGTGAGGGGATACATATTCATGATCTCCTCGGGGGCGGGAAGTCTGCGTTTGAATTCCATATTCATAATATAACAAGTCCTTTCATTTATCAAAATAACGTCTGCGCTCGGTAGAGAGGCGCATCATTTGCTTCATCGTTTCAACATCTCCCTCGGCAAGGGCGCGGCGCAGGAGCGCAAAATGGTCAAGGAAGGTATCCATCTGCGAAAGCAGCTCCTCGCGGTTCATAAGGAACAGCTCGCTCCACATATCCTCGTTTATTTTTGCGATACGGGTAAGGTCGCGGAATGAATCACCGGTGTAATCCACAAGGTGATGCGACTCCTTGCAGGTCATGAGCACCACCGCGATGCAATGTGTGAGCTGAGACAGGAAGCCTATCATTTCGTCATGCTCTGCCGGGGACAGGCGGCTTATCGACCGCGCGCCGAGCGTGCGTCCCAGCTCCTCGCAAAGCGCCGTTGCCGCCTCGGTATTTTTATCCGTCGGCGTTACGATATAGTTTGCGCCGCAAAACAGATCGGCACGTGCGTTTTCAACGCCGCTGACCTCGCGCCCCGCCATGGGATGAGCGCCCACGAATTCGACGCCCTCCGGCATCATCGACTGCATCGGACCAACGATACCGGATTTCACGCCCGTGACATCGGTGACGAGCGCGCCGCGCTTTATATATTTTGCGTTTTCGGCGGCAAGCTCAAGCAGGATGTGTGGGTATAGCGCAAACACCACGATATCAAAGCCGCCTATGTACGCGCCGTCCGGGGCGGTCCTGCCGTGGCGGATGAAGCCGTGACCGAGCGCATATTCAATTGCCCCGGCGCGCCGGTCTATCGCACCGACCTCGTAGCCCGCCGCGGACAGCGCCGCCGCGTAGCTTCCGCCTATAAGTCCAAGACCTATTATAAGAACTTTTTTGTTTTTGTCAAGCATTTTTCTGTACCCTTATATCCGCGCCGAGCTTTGCAAGCTCCGAAAAAAAGTCGGGATAGCTCTTTCTTACAGCCTCGGCGCCTGCGATCGTTCCTCCGACCCGGACCGCGCAGACGGCAAGCGCCATTACGATGCGGTGATCCCCGTGAGACGAAAGCTCCTCGCGCGGAGCATGGATAGCGCCGGGCGCAACATCCACGGTGTCCTCGCCCACGCTTAGACGCGCACCGAGCTTTGCAAGCTCCTCCGCCATTGCGTCAGCGCGGCGGCTCTCCTTTATGGCAAGCCGGCGTGTGCCGCTGAAATGCGCGCCGTGTCCCGCCGCTGCCGCCGCCGCAAAAAGCACCGGAGCAAGGTCGGGGCAGTCCGAAAGCTCCGCCTCGGTATACCCTGCGGCGATCTGCCGCAAAAGCGTCAGGCACACGCGGTCGCCCTGGAGACTGTCGGGGTCCAACCCGGTAACGTTCACACCGCCACCGAGCGCGAGGAAGAACGCCGCCTGCGACCAGTCGCCCTCGGCTGTCGCGCTGAATGGCTTGTATTTTTGTCCGCCGGGGATAATGAACTCCCTCTCCGAGGGACGCCCTACCGTTATCCCGGCGCGGCTGAGCGCCGCAAGCGTCATATCGACATATGCGCGGCTCTCAAACGGCGGCGTTACGGTGATCCTGCTCTCCTCCGCCGCGCACGGCAGGGCAAACAGCATACCGGAAATGAACTGACTGCTGATCCCGCCGGGTATCTCATAATTCCCGCCCGCGAGCTGTCCGCGCACCGAGACACGCTCGGGCGCGATATCGAACGTCACGCCGCGCGGGACAAGGATATCGCGATAAACGCCCACGCCGCGTTCTATGAGCCGCGCGCTGCCGGAAAGCTCCGCACCGCCGCCGATAAGAGACACCGGAAGGAGAAAGCGCATGGTGCTTCCGCTCTCGCGGCACGAGAGCGTGCGCCCATCCGCGTGCGGCTTGCCGCCGCACCCGCGCACCGAAAAGCCGCCGGCGGTGCGCACAACGTCCGCGCCGAGCGCGCGAAGGCAATCGACGGTCGCGGAAATATCCTCGCTGTCAGCCGCGCCGGAAATGCGGCTCTCACCGTCCGCAAGCGCCGCCGCGATAAGCAGGCGGTGCACATGGCTTTTTGACGGCGGAGCGGCAACGCTGCCGCATACGCGGGACGGTACTATCTCAATCTTCATTTTTATAATTGCTCACAAGAAAGTCGATGGCATCGATATATCCGGCAAGCCCCTTGCCCGTTATCGTTTTTTTGGCTATGTCGCGCACATAGCTTATCTGTCTGAACGCCTCGCGCGTTTCGACCGCCGAGATATGCACCTCGACCGTCGGTATCATTACCGCCTTCAGTGCGTCGGCAATTGCAACGCTCGTGTGCGTATATGCGGCGGGATTGATGACGATACCGCCTGTACCGTCAAAATACGCCGCCTGGATCTTATCCACTATCGCGCCCTCGTGATTAGACTGGAAATTTTCGATCTCAACGCCGAGCTGCGCCGCGTGCGCGTTTATCATGCGGATAAGCTCCGCATAGCTCTCGGTACCGTAAATATCCGGCTCGCGTATACCGAGCATATTTATATTCGGTCCGTTTATAACAAGGAGCTTCATTTTTTATGTCCATTCCTTTCTTTTCATCTGCGCCTCACGCGGCGCGGACGCGGTAGAAAACAGCAAATCTCAGAGCCTGTACTCTCCGGTCTTCTCCGCAACAGCCGCCGCGACCTCGTCAACGCTCCCCGCGCCGGGGACGGTAATGTCGCCAACCGCCGTATATATGGGATATCTTTCTTCAAACCGGCGTGCGAGCGCCGCGGCATCGCGGGCAAGCGGACGGTCGGCAGTGCCCGCAAGCATTGAAAGCGGACGGTCGAGAAAGACCATGATGCCGTTTTGCCTGAGCGCCGCAACGTTTACGGGATCGAGCACCGCACCGCCGCCCGTAGCAATAACGGCTCCGCTTTCGGCTGCCGCCGCGGCGACCGCCGAACGCTCAAGCGCGCGGAACGCCGCCTCGCCCTCCGAGGCAAATATTTCGGGGATGCTCCTGCCCGCCGTCTCCTCAACGAGCGCGTCGGTGTCGATGAATTTTTTACCGAGAAGCCCGGCTGTGCGCTTGCCGACGCTGCTTTTACCGCAGGAGGGCATTCCGATAAGCACGATATTCCGCTTTTCAGCCAGCACCTCACGGTAAACGCGGTCGATGATACCGCCGTCGGCGGCAATGTCGCGGAAAAGCGCCGAGGCATACACCGCCTGCGCCGCAAGCATGTACAGTCCGCACTCGGCAGGGATGCCGCGCGCCCGCGCCGCCGCGACCAGACGCGTGGTAAGCGGGTTGTATATCACGTCAATGACGCCGCAAAGCGCCGGGAACGCGCCGATGTCTATCGGGCATTCATCACCGTGCGGGAACATTCCCACAGGCGTGGTGTTTACTATCACCCCGGCATCGGTATGCCGTGCCAGCGCCTCGGCGTATGTCACTCTTCCCTCTCCCGCCGTGCGGGAGACGGTCACGATCTCACTTGCGCCCATGTCCGAAAGAACGGCATGGAGAGTCTTTGAGGTCCCGCCCGTGCCGAGCAAAAGCACCTTTTTGCCGCCCGGCGTAACTCCGGCATGGCGTATGAGCGCCGCCGCGCCGGAATAGTCGGTGTTGTAGCCGTAAAGTCTGCCGCCGCGGTTGACCACCGTGTTGACGGCTCCGATACGCCGCGCCTCCGGCGATATCTCATCCAGCATTGGTATGACCGTCTCCTTATAGGGGATGGTCACGTTTATCGCGCGGAAGCTGCGCCCGCGCATGAGCTGCGCCACGCCGTCCGGCGTCAGCTCGCAAAGCTCGTAGGGATAATCCGCTATTTTTTTGTGTATCTCGGGCGAAAAGCTGTGCCCGAGGCGCGCGCCGATAAGTCCGTATTCCATCAAAGCTCACCTCTTTGGCGCATGAACACATCGGTCCCGTACCTTGCCGCCAGCATATCGCAAAGCACCGCCGCAGTTACCGCATCGATCACGGGACAAATGCGGCGCACTATCGCAGGGTCGTGTCTGCCGGGGACAGACAGCACGGTTTCTTCCTTATTTATATAGTTTACCGTATTTTGCTCGCGGCTTATCGACGGCGTAGGCTTTACGGCACAGCGGAAGACCATGGGCATCCCGTTTGTTATGCCGCCGTTTATGCCGCCGTTTTTATTTGTGAGGGTCACGATCCCGCCGTCCCTTACGGCAAACGGATCGTTAGCCTCGCTGCCGCGCATTCCCGCAAGGGCAAAGCCCGCGCCGAATTCCACGCCCTTGATGCCGCCGAGCGAGAAAAGAATATGCGAGAGCATGCTCTCAACGCTGTCGAACCACGGCTCGCCGACGCCCGCCGGCATACCGGCAACGGCAGTCTCGGTCACACCGCCTACGCTGTCGCCGTCCGCCTTTGCCGCAAGGATAGCCCTTTCCATGCTTATGCCGCTTTCGGCATCGAGCACCGGGAAGGACGCCGCGGTAAGCGCCGCGATGTCGGCTGTGGGATCGCCTTCAAATCCGCGGTCGGCAATGCCCGCGCAGGTCTTTATGTGCGTTCCCACACTCACGCCGAGCGCGGCGAGCGCCGGCAGGAATATCCCGCCCGCAGCCACGAGCGCGGCTGTCAGCCTGCCCGAAAAATGTCCGCCGCCGCGTGCATCCTCATAGCCGTGGTACTTGCGGTACGCGGCGTAATCGGCATGCGCGGGGCGAGCCACACCCGCCATGGCGTTGTAATCGCCGGAACGGCGGTCAACGTTGGGAATGAGTATGCAAAGTGGCGTTCCCGTTGCCCTGCCCCCGCACACTCCGCTCACTATGCTGAATTCATCCGGCTCGCGCCGCGCCGTTGCGTCGGCGCCGGACGGACGGCGGCGGGACAAAAGACGGGCTATCTCCTCCGTATCGACCGTAAGTCCGGGGCAAAGCCCGTCTATCACCACGCCTATCGCCGCGCCGTGGCTCTCTCCGAAAAGCGTGATCGTTATACTGTTTCCGAATGTGTTTTTCATATCGTCACCGCTCTCCCGGCTATCTCCTCCGGGGTCATTTTTACAAATTCAAAGCTGCCGATCTCATCAACGGTCACAACGTTTATGCCGTCATGCGCCGCCTTTTTGTCATGCCGCATGAAGTCGCAGAGCCTCTCGACGTCTGTTCCGGCGGGCAGACCGGTCGGCAGACCGTATTTTTGAAGCACGCGGCGCAGTCTTTCCCGTACCGCATCTCCGCACATGGGTAGCATTCCCGCCGCAACGCATTCGCCGTGCAGCCACTCGCCGCCCATCATTCCCTCTATCGCGTGTCCCACGGTGTGACCGAAGTTCAGCACACGGCGCAGTCCGCGTTCCTCGGGGTCGGCTTCAACGACCGCACGCTTTATCATGAGTGCCCCGCGTATCACGCGGTCGATGTCGGAATTTATATCATCGCTCGCCTCTATAAGCCCGAACAGCTCCGCGTCCGACGTCGCCGCCATTTTTATCGCCTCGCAAAGTCCGGCGGCAAACTGGCGGCGGTCGAGCGTTGCAAGCACGTCCGGATCGATGACGACCGCACGCGGCTGATAAAACGCACCCACGATGTTCTTTATGCCGTCCATATCCACGGCTACCTTGCCGCCGATGGAGGAATCCACCTGCGAGAGCAATGTGGTGGGGATATTATAAAAGCCTATGCCGCGCATATACGTTGCGGCGGCAAAGCCGGAAAGATCGCCCACCACGCCTCCGCCGACTGCTATCACGCAGTCGCCGCGCGTGAGCGCCGCTTCCGCCATGCGCGAAAGCAACGCGCGGTAGGAATCAAGGCTTTTTGTCGCTTCTCCGGCAGGCAGTGTGACCACACCGGCGCAGTCGGTAGCGTCTGCCGCCGCGCGCGCATATTGCGCGGGAACGCCCGAATCGGTAACGACAAGGGTGCGGCGATCCTGCGGAAGACATTCCGCCGCCTTCATCAGCGCGCCGCGCTCAAGGATGATATCATACCCGCCGCGGTCGTGCTTTACCGGTATCCTCATGCCTCGTACGTCCCCGCCAGACGCAGCTTGGCGCAGACCGCCGAAAGCTCATGCAGCATATTCTGCCCGTCGTCGGTGCTGATATTTCCGTCCGCCTCGACAAGGAAGTAGTAATTCCAGATGAGGTCCTTCATCGGACGGCTGCGCAGTCCGCGCATATTGAAGTTGTGTGCGCCTATGATATTGAGCGGCTGAGCCAGCGCGCCCGCCTCGTTTTTGGTAGTGAAAACAAGAATGAAATGCTCGCGTCCCGTGCGGCTGTCTGGGGACGGCAGGTGCTGTGCGCGGCTGAGCACGGCAAAGCGCGTTGTGTTTGAGCGCGCCGAGTTGACGCGGTGCGCCAGCGCCTCAAGCCCGTAAAGCGCCGCTGTCTCGTCGGACGCGATGGCGGCAATATGCGGGTCGTTTGCCGCCGCAACATATTTTGCGGCAAGCGCGGTGTTGGAATATGAGACAGTCTTCCAGCCGTGCGCACGGATGAAGTCCGCGCACTGCTCAAGCGCCTGCGGGTGGCTCACCACAGTCTCGATATCATCTATCGACGCGCCCGGAACGCCGAGCAGGCTGTGTTCGACCTCAAGGTCGATCATGCGGTTTATATAAAGACTGCCCGAGAAAAGCAGGTCCATGACCGCGCCGACGTCGCCGGCGTAGCTGTTTTCGATGGGGAGGACCGCACAGTCATACTGTCCGTCCTCGACCGCGCGGTAAGCATCGGCAAAGTCGGCGCTCGCCTCAAGCGATGCGCCGGGGAAGGCACGGCTGGCGGCAATATACCCGAACGCACCCTCGGCGCCGCTGTACACTACGCGCATCCCCTCGGTAAGGCGGGACTGATACGCCCGCGATGTCTTCATGACATCCTTGACAAAGGAGGTGTAATATTCGCGCATGGTGGAGTCCGCCACGCGCTCCGATGCGGCTGCGACCACCGCCGCCTCGCGTGCGGGATCGCATATGGGGAGCGCATGCTCGCGCTTGTACTCGGCAATGCCGCGGCAAGCCTCCATGCGACGTTCAAAAAGCCGCGCCATTTCGGTGTCTATGGCGTCTATCTCGATCCTGTTTTTTTCAAGCTGATTCATTTTTCCGACCTCGTTTATCATGTATTTTATTTTTTTTCGTGTAAAAACAAAAAGGCGATTCCCCGCAAAAGGAAACCGCACATTTTTATTGCGATATATTACGCCGCCGGGGCGTTCACCTTTTGCGTGTACTTACATGAGGTAAGGTAATAGTAAAAGTAAAAAAAGCAGCCCGCAAAAAAGCGCACTGCATATGTGAACGCAAAAGAAGCCGCATCTGTGGCAGAAAGAGAGCGTGCGGTACGAATATTTGCAAGACAGTTTACCGAGTTATTCATTCCGCGCGTCCTCCGTTAAAAGATAATGCTATTATAGCAGTGTCGCGGCGGTTTGTCAAGCGCCGCGCGGCATTGTTTTAATTTTGTTCACATTTGTGTCTTCGCAACGGCGGGCAAGGCTGCCCGCCGTTACGGGGAACGGTCCTTCAGCTCTTTCTGCGCGCTATCGTTCTCTCAAGGAACTCAAGCGTACCGGCTCCGCCGTCAAGACGGACGCGGCAGCCCATGGGCAGCACGCCGTGGCGCGTACCGTGACCGATATCGTTGGTGTAGGCTACGGGTATGTCGTACCGCTCGCCGATGAGAGCCAGCAACGCCACGAGCTCCTCCGGAGGTGTGCCGGCGTTATTGTAGCAGCCGAAGATGAATCCCCTGACCCTGCGCATGAACGGGTGCTGCCATATCGCGGCAAGATATTCGCTCACCGCGTCCGGCTTTGAGAATCTTTCATGATCCTCGATAAACAGAATGTAATCGGCATTTGGATCGAACGAAAAATACGGACTGCCGAACATCATGGCAAAATTGCGGGAATATCCGCCTATCAGCACGCCCTCGCCTACGCCCGCGCGTATGCTCTGCCAGCCCGAGTCGGTATCAAAAAAGCGATGCTCGCCAGAAACAAAGTTCTCACAGAACTGCGTGTAGTTGTAATAGCGCAGGTCGCCAAACACGCCGGGCGTCTGACCGTAATATGTAACGAGTCCCGTCATCGCGGTGATGGCGGAAAGAACGGTCGTTCCGTCACTGTAACTGGAATAGATCTTGGGATTATTTTTTATAGTCTCGTAATCAAGCAGCGGAAGCAGTGCGGGCGAACCTTCACCGCCGTAGAAAGAGACCATTTTCACCTCGGGATCGGCTGCAAGCCCGTTTATATCGGCGGCGCGCTCCTCGTCCGAGGCAAGGAAGCCCCACGAGTCGGAATACAGATTTCCGGCGGGCTTAACGCGGTAGCCGAGCTTGCCGAGAACATATGCGGTACGCTCGATGATCTCCGGCTTTACTATGCCGCTGGGAGACGCTATCCCTATCGTATCGCCGGGACAAAGGCGCGGCGGCAGAATTTTCTTTTTCATAATGATATTCATCCTTTCGGCGTGTTGTTTTGTTATAATGATACAACTTTCCGGGACAAAAATCAAGTAGGCGGTCAAAAAATTCACAATGCGGTCTTGAAAAACACCCCGCCTTATGATATAATAAGACATTATCGTAAGCGATAAGCATTTATTATCACCGCGTATATGAAAGGAATCTACATAAAATGGAATGGCTGAGATCCGCGCTTGAATATCTGCGCGGGGCAAACCTCTCCGCTACCGCATTCCGCCTCCTTCTGGCAATGCTGTTCGGCGGGATCATCGGGCTTGAAAGAGGTCGCCGCCGTCGTCCGGCGGGCTTCCGCACTCACATACTCGTCTGCATGGGCGCCGCGCTTGCAATGTGCATAAGTCAGTATCTTGCTATAACGCTCGGACAGTCCACCGACATCTCGCGTCTCGGCGCGCAGGTGATAAACGGCATCGGCTTTCTCGGTGCGGGCACCATCGTCGTTACCGGCAGACAGCAGGTGAAGGGACTTACCACCGCCGCGGGTCTCTGGGCATCGGCATGTATGGGACTTGCCATCGGCGCGGGCTATTACGAATGCGCCGTCCTTGCCTGCATCACCATATTCCTCACAATAACCGTACTCAACAATGTCGAAAAGTTGCTCACCTCGCGTACAAAAAATATGAACATCAACGTCACGCTCGGCGCTGTCAACCAGCTCCCCGGCGTGCTCGATGTGCTTCGCTCGATGAACATAAAAATATTCGATGTTGAAATAACCAACGTGCGCGACCTGCGCGTGGCATCGCCCAGCGTTATAATAGAAATGAAGCTGCCGCGCTCGCAGCCGCACGCAGATATAATTACCGCCGTAGCCGCCATTGAAGGCGTGCAGTCGGTAGAGGAGCCTTAAGGAGGAGCCGGTCATGACAGGATTTATAGAAGCAATAAAAGGCACCGGCATAGCCGGAGTCGTATTCCGTATGTTCCTTGCCGTACTTTGCGGCGGACTTATCGGTCTTGAACGCGAAAGCAAGCGCCGCTCGGCGGGCTTCCGCACACACACGCTCATATGCATCGGAGCTACGCTCACGACGCTCACAAGCCAGTACCTGCTCAGCAAAGGACTTACCACCGACCCTGCGCGTCTCGGCGCCCAGGTCATAGCCGGTATGGGCTTTATCGGTGCGGGCGCGATAATCGTCACCTCACGCCGTCAGGTAAAGGGACTGACCACCGCGGCGGGTCTCTGGACCTCTGCGATAATCGGACTTGCCATAGGCACCGGCTATTACGAGGCGGCGCTTATCACGGTGGCGCTTGTGCTCTTTTCCGAACTTGTGCTGTCAAAGCTCGAATACTTCATCATCTCCACCGCACGCTCGATGAACATTTATGTGGAATTCGCCGACGCCGATACCCTCAATGCGATAGTTGACGAGGTGAAAAAGCACAATATGTCGATCGTGGACATTGAGATAACAAAATCGCGACCCTCCGAGGGAACGCAGCTCAGCGCGATACTTTCACTGCAATTCAAAAAGAAGATTCCTCACGAAAACGTGATGGCCTTCATATCCGAGGTCCCCGGCGTTGCGACCGTAGAGGAACTTTGATGCAATTAGGTCCTTAAAAAACTCAAGTTGAGTTTTTTAAGGATCCTTTTTTCATCGGTTTCGTTCCTCTTGCGATACATCTTGGAATCGTCTCGGCTGATTTTTATTGTTTTTCAGTCTCGAGTACAAAAAAAGTTCCGTTTTCGGAACAGGATAATTTCAAAAACCTCTTGACAAGTCCGCACGCATGCTATATAATATACCTAGAAAAAAGCATGAAAGGCGCATGACAAATGAAGCAGACAAAAAAGCTCGCACCGGTCGTTCCCGTCGGCAATGACAAGGAAGAAAAAAAGAAGGCGATAAACACCGCCATAACTCAGATAGAACGCAACTTCGGCTCCGGCGCCATCATGCGTCTGGGCGAAAATTCGCACATGGAGGTCCAGGCGGTACATACCGGATCGCTCGGGCTTGACATGGCGCTCGGCATCGGCGGTCTCCCGCGCGGAAGAATAATCGAGATATACGGTCCCGAATCCTCAGGTAAGACCACAGTGGCGCTTCACGTGGTGGCTGAGGTCCAGAAGGGCGGCGGTGAGGCGGCATTTATCGACGCCGAACACGCACTCGACCCGGTCTACGCCCGCGCACTCGGCGTTAACGTTGACGATCTGCTCGTCTCACAGCCCGACTGCGGCGAGGATGCCCTTGACATCACCGAAGCGCTCGTGCGCTCCGGCGCTATCGACGTGGTAGTTATCGACTCGGTGGCGGCGCTCGTTCCGCGCCAGGAGATAGAGGGCGATATGGGCGCGTCGGCGGTCGGCGTGCAGGCACGCCTTATGTCGCAGGCGATGCGCAAACTCTCCTCGGTGATCTCGAAAAGCAACTGCGTAGTCATATTCATAAACCAGCTCCGCGAAAAGGTCGGCGTCACATACGGCAACCCCGAGGTGACGACGGGCGGACGTGCGCTGAAGTTCTACGCCTCCGTGCGTATAGACGTGCGCCGCTCCGAGCAGCTTAAGAACGGCAACGATATTTACGGCAACCGCGTCAAGTGCAAGGTCGTAAAAAACAAGGTCGCCCCCCCCTTCCGCACCTGTGAATTCGACATTCTTTACGGCAAGGGGATATCCCGCGCCGGCGAAGTGCTTGACATGGGCGTGAGCCTCGGCGTTGTCCAGAAGAGCGGCTCGTGGCTCTCGTACAACGGCGAACGCCTCGGTCAGGGACGCGACAATGCGCGCCGCACACTTGAGGAAAACGCCGCGCTGTTTGCGGAGATCGAAAACAAGATCCGCTCGATGGGCGACGAGCTTGCCGAGAAATCGGCTGAATTCGAGCTTGAAGAGGACGACGGCGGAGACGATCTTGATATAAGACTCTCCGACGACGAATGATCCCGGCGGAACGGCTCAAAAAATATAAAATAATGCGGCTCCCGGCGTTAAAAACTCGGGAGCCGCCTGTGTAGAAGGCTATGACGATAAAAGTAGTATCGGTCCGCGAGGCGGACGGCGGCGGGGCTGTGATCCTGTCATTTGAAATTTCGGCGGGCGAGGGCGGCAGAAGCGAGCGGCGCTCGCTCCTGCTCACCCTGCCGCAGTACCGCGAGCGGCGACTGCGCCGCGGCGACACGCTGTCGCCGGAGGAATTCGACGAGCTTGAGGCGATGTCGGAGACCGCCGCAGCCACGCGGCGGGGCGCGGGGATACTTGCATACGGGGCAAATTCCCGCAGGACATTGCAGCGCAAGCTGATGACAAAGGGCTTTTCGCGCGAGGCTGCAGACGCGGCGGTGACTGCCCTTTCGGAGGACGGTCTTATCGACGAAAAAAAAGCCGCACTGCGCGAGGCGGAGCGGTGCGCCGCGGCGTTGCGCGGCAGAAAATATATTTCCGCGCGGCTTTTTTCACTCGGATACAGCGGAGAAGCCACCAACGGCGCCGACGAATATCTTGATTCGGTCGATTTCCCCACACTTTGCGCAAATTATATCGAAAAGAAATACGGCGGCGCGCTCCCGCACGAGCCGCGCGAGCGCGACCGCGCAGTCGCCGCGCTCATGCGCCGCGGCTTTACCGGCTCCGATATACGCACAGCGGTGAAGATGCTGAATTCTGACGAATAACGATAACGGAGCCGGTGCGCATTGCGCCGGCTCCGTTATCCGTCATAATATTTCACTCTCGCTCCGCGGCGCGGTGTGCGACCTCAAGGGCGACGTAAAAATGCGAAAGTCTCTCGTCGTGCGGCATATCGGAAAGATATGAGCATTCCCAGCTCGCGGCGTCGAGGTTATCGGCGCGGTAAAGGAAGTTATAAAGCTCCAATCCGTAAAAGTCCGCGACCGCCTGCACCGCGCTGACCTCCATTTCGACCGCTATGCAGCCCTCCGCGCGGCGGCGGGCGCAAAGCAGGTCGGTCTCGCGGTAAAACGCGTCGGTCGTCCATGTTCTGCCGGTGACATATCCTACCCCGAGCGAATCGAGCGCCGAGGCGACAAATGCGTGATTTTTCACCTCGATATAGTCGGCGGGCGGCGCGTAGTGGTAGCTCATGCCCTCGTCACGGTATGCGTGCGTGGGGACGATCAGCTTTCCCGGCGCGATCGACGAATCAAGCCCGCCGCAGGAGCCGAACATGACGAACTTGCGGCAGGAATAAACATAGCTCATCTCCTCGGCGAGCGCCGCCGTGATCGGCGCGCCGACGGTCGTCTTCACAATGCCGATATTCGTGCCACGGACACGGTAGACAGGAAAATAGCATGAAACACACCTGACGCGGTCGGCTTCAAGCAGTTCGACCACTCCGTCGCCGATAAGCGCGTCCATGATCTTCTGCGAAAAATTTATCACGCAGACGTCAAGAGCATACGGGCTTTTCCGGTACGAATCGGCGGGCGTTATCAGCGGCTTGCCGACGGGATCGAAGGAATCTGTTATGCTCATGGTCCCACTCCTCTTACGTGTGGTCTTGTTATCAGAATTCCTTTGCCCACTTCACGGCAAGGTCGATCCAGCACTCGGCGTGCGGCATGAGGCTTGCGGGATTCTGAGAGTATGTGAACTCGTTGCAAAGCGACAGACCGTGCTTTCCGGCGGGGAAAACATGAAGCTCGAACGGGACCTTATGCGCGGAAAGCGCCGCGGCGTACATCAGCGAATTTTCCACCGGCACGGTGGTATCGGTCGCCGTGTGCCAGATGAACGCCGGCGCGGTCGTGTCATCGACATGGCGCTCAAGCGAAAAGCGCTCTATGTCCTCATCGGTAAGTTCGTTGTGGCCCGAGAAATTCTTCACCGAGCCCTTGTGCGCCTTGTCACCGCCGGTGATGACGGGGTAGCAAAGGATAGTTCCGTCGGGGCGGTTTATCCCCTCGGGGCATTCGCCGGCGCTGACACCTATCGCGTCGCGCACCTCGGGAATATTCCAGAGCGTGCCCGCCGATGCTGCAACGTGTCCTCCGGCGGAAAAGCCGAGAATAAACACCTTTGACGGATCAGTGCCGTATTCCTCGGCATGGTCGCGCACAAATTTTATGGCAAGTCCTGCCTCGATGAGCGGAGCATATCCCACAGCGCCCGCGCTCGTTTCGGTTTTCTGCTGTCCCACGGTGTAGCGGAGCAGAAAAACGTTCATGTTTTTGGCAAGGAACTGCATCACAATGGGTTCAGCCTCGCGGTCGGAGAGGAAATGGTACCCTCCGCCGGGGCAGACCACGACTGCGCGGCGCGGCGCGAGCTTCAGCTCTGGCGTGTTGTCAACTATGTACGCGGTTATCGTTGCACCGCGGTAATCGGGTGAAAGTTCAAATGTTTTGTTTATCATGATGGCGTCTCCCTTTTCGTGACCTTGGCTGTGCCTGTGCTTTCTGTGTCACCTTTTGAGAATATTATATCACCCCGCGGCATTCTTTGCAATGGCCGCGGGGAACTTTTCGATAAAATTTTCCGTATCGACCGCCGATCAGCCGCCGATATCTATCATCGCGTCGATTATCTTTTCAAGCAGCGGCAGCTGACTGTCATCGACAAGTGTGAGCTTGCCCGCCACCTTGTGCCTGCGGTCCCCGTCCGGGTCCGCCGCGCCGAGCAATATATGATCGGGCGTGGTATCGAGCGCTTCGCAAAGCCGCAGGATCACCTCAATGCTCGGTATCGAATATGCTCTTTCTATATTTGATATATACTTATCGCTCAGCGAGGCACGCTCGGCAAGCTCGCACTGACGCAGACCGAGCGCTCTTCTGCGCTCGGCAAGCCGCCGTCCGATAAGAGTATAATCAGTCATGGAATTATCCTCTTTCCGTTTGATTTTATGACCTGTCCGTCAAGTTATATTATAAATATTCACCCGCAAAAATAAACCCACCCAAAGAGGATAATCCTATTTGTAATACCTTAAAATTAAACTACACGTTCCACGACCCGACTTACAGTGCGATTTTTTCGTGACATGTGACAAAAAATGCGCCTCTAATTAACACTCTGTTTGTGTGAATCCATAATTCTTATTACAAGTAGATTAATCTACTTGACATTTGAATTCTCCTATGATATAATACAAATTAAACAGGCAGACGGAGCAAAAAATAATTACGCCTGTAACAGAAAGGATCGGTATTATTCATGGAAAACAACAACATCAACGCCACGGTAACGGTAAAAACCGAAGGAGCGGTATCTCCAAAATCCAAGGGAACGGCTGCTGTCTTATGTTTTTTCCTCGGCGGGCTCGGCGTACATCGGTTTTATACGGGCAAAATAGGCACGGGCATTCTGTGGCTCTGCACTCTCGGCCTTGCAGGTGTCGGCATGATCGTGGATTTCATCATGATCCTTTGCGGGTCATTCAAAGACTCAGATGGTCTGCCGCTGAAATGATCCCGGGATCGCGCAGCTGCCGTTAAAAGATCATGAGGATCGGGCTTGTTCTGTCCGGGGGCTTTCTCAAGGGAGCGTATCAGGTAGGGGCGCTTCGCGCGCTTGCGGAAAATCCGCTTGCCGCCGATATCTCATGCATAAGCGCAGCATCGATAGGTGCGATAAACGCGTATGCGCACATGACGGGAAAGCTTGACCGCATCGAGGCGCTCTGGCGGTCGGTCAGGGGCGACGCGCGGTGTAGCGTGCGGCAAATAATGAAAAACGGTTATTTTGACCGGGCGTTTGCGTCGCTTTACAGCAAAAGCGACACCTTTCGGTGCCGCTTCAGCTTTCCGCTCGTCGATCTCGGCGCACGCAAGCTGATATATTGGGATTTTTCAAACGGCGACGACGACGCGCGGGATTATCTGCGCGCAAGCATTGCGCTTCCGTTCTGCAGCGCGCCCGTTCACATCGGTGACAGGGATTTTTACGACGGCGGTCTTGTGGACAACATCCCGCTCGGTCCCCTGTGCCGCGAGCAGCTCGACATAACGATATGCATTTACTTTGACAAGTACAACTACATATTCAACGATCCCGAGCAGGACGCACGCATAATGAAGGTGACTTTTGCCGACAGCAGCGTGCTGCGCACCTCTTTTTATTACGATACGGCACGCGTCGAAAAAATGATCGGCGACGGGTACCGCCGTATGTCGGAGGCGCTGCGGTGGATATCGGACGGGGCGGGTAAAACCGTGGCGATAGACCGCAGGATAGCCGAATGGAATGAGCAAAACATCAATATGCACCAGCCGCGCATAAACAGCGACGTCGTGATAAGCAATCTCAACCGACTGACATCGGTGCTTGCGCGCCGCGGGAAAGGAAGCCAAGGAGAAGTAAGATGAGCAAAAAAACATTGATAATAAGCTCTGCCGTAGCAGCGGTATTTGCGGCGGCAGGCATCGTCTGGTTCTTTATCATAAGGAAAAGATAAGAAACAGACAACACAAGGAATACGGCAAGGAGGTGTTAAAAAACTCAATTTGAGTTTTTTAACACCTCCGCCGCCTTGGTCCCGGCGGCTGAACACCGCCGTTTTGCCTCCAAGAAAGCAAATACAAATGCGCGAGTCGGCATCGCATCAAAAATGCCGGGACCCTAACCGGCATTTCCCCGTGGCTGTTAAAAGCATCGAGTTTTTAACAGCCACTTTTTTGTCTGATTGGAAGGGGGCATGATCCGCTTCGTTTTCTTTTTTGGCCCGCCGGAGCGCATTTTCAATGAGAAAGGCTGTCGCATTCCGGTCTTTGCAAAAACCTATTGCGACAGCCAAGTCTTTATTTAAAGTGTGTTGCATTCAGGCGGGAATATGGTATAATATAATATAGTACAACTACTTTTTCGGAGGTTCGGAATGAATTACAGAGAAATTTCCCCTTACGAGCTTGACATACACGCCAGCCGCGCGATAGGCAAGGAATGGATGCTGATCGGTGCGGAGCACGGCGGGATCGTCAACGCAATGACGGCGAGCTGGGGCTTTATCGGCGAGCTGTGGCACAAGCCTGCCGCGATATGCTTTATACGCCCGCAGAGATACACCTTCCCGCTCGTTGACGGCGCAGAGCACTGGTCGCTCTCCTTCTTCGGCGGCGAGCGGCACAGCGAGCTTGCGTATTTCGGAGCCAACAGCGGCAGAGACGGCGACAAAGCGGCGGCTTGCGGCATGGAATATGCCTATGCCGAGGTCGGCGGCGTGCGCGTGCCTTATCTCGCCAGCGCCAAAACAGTGCTGGTATGCCGCAAAATGTACGCGGACGACATAAAGCCGGAATGCTTTACCGACGATTCAATAATCGGCGCATGCTATCCCAAGCGCGATTTTCACCGCGTTTTTGTTGGCGAGATCGTAAAATGCCTCGTCCGTGCCGACTGACCAAAGTCAGTTCGCCATAAATCTTTTTATAGCATCAAGCGTGCTGTCGCTGATGTCGTGCTCCATTTTGCAGGCGTCGGCGGCAGCAGTTTTTTCATCAACGCCGAGCTTTACAAGAAATCCGGATATCACCGTGTGCCGCTCATAGATCGCCGCCGCGATCTCGTGACCGGAGGGCGTGAGCGTGAGGTGCCCGTCTGGGTTCATTTCAAGATATCCGTCACGGCGCAGAATGCCCACGGCGCGGCTGACGCTGGGCTTGGAGAAGCCCATGTATTCGGCAACGTCGAGCGAACGGACGCTTCCTTTTTTCTGTGTCAGTATGAGAATGGTCTCAAGGTACATCTCCCCCGATTCCTGGATCTTTACAAACTTATCCATATCGTGCGCTTCTTTCTTTTGTATATTGTATTGAATTATATCACACATTTCAGTGAAAATCAACATAAAATTATGTCCGCGGCACATTTGCGCCGCGGACATATCATATTTTTATAATGCTGAAAGGTTCAGTTTTCTTCCTTTTCTTCGGACTCGCCGGCTTCCTCATCCTCGTCAAAGCACGGATGATCGCATTCGTCGCAGTTGAAGTCGCAGTCTTCGTCCCAATCCTCGTCGTCCTCGTCGTGGCAGCAGTCGCAGTCACAGTCGTCTTCACCGTAAACAGCGCTCTCAACCGAGCCGAGATCCTCGTCAAGCTCCTCAACATAGTCGTTGAGATATTCAAGATCCTCGTCGATCTCGCCCACTGCGTCGGTGATGTCGCCGAGCAGCTCGAGCATTGCGGTAAGGAGCTTGCCCTCCGCGGTGGTCTTGTCGATGTTAAGGCCTTCAGCCAGTCCTTTGAGATATGCGGCTTTTTCGCTGAGCTTCATTCTGATTACCTTCCCTTTCGGTATTTTTATTTTATCCGTTTCCGGATCAGGCACGTGAGAGATACTCGCCTGTGCGGGTATCGATCTTGATAACGTCGCCGCGGTTGATGAAGAGCGGTACCTTTATCTCGGCGCCGGTCTCAAGAGTTGCGGGCTTGAGAGTGTTGGTTGCGGTGTTGCCGGCAAAACCGGGATCGGTGTCGGTAACCTCAAGCTCTACGAATGTGGGCGGCTCAACGTTGAATACCTTGCCCTTGTAGGAGACGAGCTTGCACATCATTTCTTCCTTCACGAATTTGAAGGAATCGGGGAGAGAGGATTTGTTGAGCGGCGTGGTGTCGTAGGTCTCCATATCCATGAAGTAGTACAGATCGCCGTCGTTGTAGGAATACTGCATGTCCTTTCTCTCGATATAAGCGCTGTCGAACTTATCTGTGGGGCTGAAAGTCTTTTCGACCACGCCGCCTGTGATAACGTTCTTCAGCTTGGTACGGACGAATGCCGCGCCCTTGCCGGGCTTTACATGCTGAAATTCAATTACCTGATAGACGCTGCCGTCCATCTCAAAGGTGATGCCGTTCTTAAAATCACCAGCGATTACCATTAAATAATACCTCCGTAGTATCAGCCGCCGGGGCGGCACATAATTACACTATATTGTATAATATTTTTGCCGATTTTGCAATACCTTTTTTGAAGGAAATGATAGTTTTTTTGTGTACGGCACTTGTTTTGCGATTTTTTTTGCTTTTTTCGATTTTTTTCGCCCTCATAATTGACACATTCGTCCGCGTATGATATAATATACGCGCAAGTTAGTCTGAACTAACTTTTTGATTCCGGCAGCATGAAAGGACAAAAATATGACACTGGACGATCTTAAGGTCGGAGAGAGCGCTGTTATAACCGCCACCGGCGGGGATGGCGCCCTGCGCCTGCGCCTGCTCGACATGGGGCTGATCCCACGCACGCGCGTAAGCCTCATCAAGGTAGCCCCGATGGGCGACCCGAAGGAAATAATGGTACGCGGATACGTGCTGACACTGCGGCGCGAGGACGCGGCAAGGATAGAAGTCGGGGAGGACACCCTCCGATGACATTTGCACTTGCAGGGAACCAGAACTGCGGCAAGACCACGCTTTTCAACGCGCTCACCGGTTCAAATCAGCACGTCGGGAATTTTCCCGGGGTGACGGTGGACCGTAAATCGGGTGAGATACGCGGTCACCGCGGATGCACGGTGGTCGATCTGCCGGGAATATATTCGCTCCGCCCGTACACGCAGGAAGAAATAGTAACGCGCGATTTTATAATCGACGGCAAGCCGGACGGAATAATAAACATAATCGACGCCACGAACATAGAGCGCAACCTTTACCTGACACTGCAGCTTCTTGAGCTGCGCATCCCCACCGTGATCGCGCTGAACATGATGGATGAGGTGCGCGCCGGCGGCGGCTCGGTGGATATTCAGAAAATAAGCCGGCTGCTCGGCGTTCCCGTGGTGCCGATAAGCGCCGCCAAGGGCGAGGGCGTATCCGAGCTTGCCGACCGCATGGTCGAGACTGCCAAGGCGCGCCGCCTGCCCGCAGTCTACGATTTCTGCGGCGACGGTCCCGTACACCGCTGCATCCATGCAACGGCGCACGTGATAGAGGACCACGCAAGGGCGGCGGGTATATCCCCGCGCTTTTGCGCGACAAAGCTCATAGAGGGCGATCCCGACATGGAACGCCGGCTTGAACTTGACCGCAACGAGCTTGAAATGATAGAGCATTCGGTAGTGGAGATGGAGACCGAGAATGGTCTTGACCGCAACGCCTCTCTTGCCGATATGCGCTACACATTTATCGAACAGGTCGTTGCCGCGTCGGTCGTAAAATGCAGCGAGAGCCGCGAGCATCGCCGCAGCGTGGCGCTCGACCGTATCCTCACCGGCAAATACACCGCCATTCCGGTATTTATCGGCATAATGCTTCTCGTGTTCTGGCTGACGTTTGACGTGATAGGGCAAAATCTCTCCGATCTGCTCTCATCCGGCATCGATGCGCTTACCGGGCTGGTGGGCCGCGCGCTGACAGCCTACGGGATAAACGATGTGGTATACAGCCTTGTGATAGACGGCGTTTTTGCAGGCGTCGGGAGCGTTCTCAGCTTTCTGCCGATAATCGTCACGCTGTTTTTCTTTCTTTCGATACTTGAGGACACCGGCTACATGGCGCGCATCGCATTTATAATGGATAAACCGCTGCGCCGGCTGGGGCTTTCCGGGCGTAGTTTTGTGCCCATGCTGATCGGCTTTGGCTGCTCGGTCCCCGCGATAATGGCAACGCGCACGCTTTCCTCCGACCGCGACCGCAAAATGACGATACTGCTGACGCCGTACATGAGCTGCTCGGCAAAAATAGCGATATATTCGGTATTCGCCAACGCATTTTTCCGCGAGCACCGCGCGCTCGTGATGACGGCGCTCTACCTCGGCGGCATTCTGCTTTCGGTCCTTGTTGCGCTCGTGCTGAAGCGCACCGTCTTCCGCGGTCAGCCGGTGCCGTTCGTAATGGAACTTCCCAACTACCGCTTCCCCTCTCCGCGCAGCGTCCTTATGCTCCTTTGGGAGAAGGCAAAGGACTTCCTCACGCGCGCCTTCACCGTGATATTCACCGCGGCGGTAATAATATGGTTCCTGCGCACCTTTGACACACGGCTGAACGTCGCCCCGGACAGCGCGGACAGTCTGCTTGCCATAATAGGCAGGGCGCTTACGCCGGCGTTCCGCCCGCTCGGCTTCGGCGATTGGCGGGTCGTGACCTCGCTCATCTCCGGCTTTACGGCAAAGGAAGCCGTGGTGAGCACGCTCACCGTCCTGCTCGGAACGAGCACGGCAAACCTCGGCGCGGTGCTGGGCGGTCTGTTTACGCCGATATCCGCCGTCAGCTTTCTCGCCTTCACGCTGCTTTACACCCCGTGCGTTGCGGCGGTAGCGACCATACGGCGCGAGCTTGGCTCGCACATCGCCACTGTCGGCGTAGTTATAATGCAGTGCGGCGTGGCATGGATAGTGAGTTTTGCAATTTACACGCTCCTTGGTTTCATTTTCTGATTGCAATAGCCGGACAAATATGATATAATATTATGCGGACCGTCACGGTACGGTCCGCATAATATTATTATTACCGGAACAGCTTTTAATGGGGATTTACGATTATATAATTCTTGCCGTAATCGGCGCGGCGCTTGCCGCCGTCATCGTTTACATGATAAAAAAGAAGAAAAAAGGCGGATGCTCCACCGGCTGCGGCGGGTGTCCGTACTCATCATCATGTCAGGGCAGAAAAAGCAAAAAACGATAATGCGGAGATCACAATGTACAGAATAGCAAAAAAAGAAAAACTCAATCCCACCGTAACGCTTATGGAGATAGAGGCGCCGCTCGTTGCGCGCAAGGCGGAGGCGGGGCAGTTCATAATACTGCGCGTGGATGCCGACGGCGAACGCATCCCGCTCACCGTTGCGGGCTTTGACCGCGCGGCAGGCACCGTGAGAATAATATTTCAGACTGTCGGCGCGACCACTGCGGCTCTCGCACGGCTCGGCGCGGGCGACTCGGTAGCCGATTTTGTCGGTCCTCTCGGCAGACCGACCGAGACCGAGGGGCTTCGTAATGTCTGCGTGATCGGCGGCGGTGTCGGCTGCGCCATTGCGCTCCCCGTTGCGGAAAAGCTGCACGCCGAGGGCTGCCGCGTGACCTCCGTCATCGGCTTCCGCACGCGCGATCTTGTGATACTTGAGGATGAATTCCGTGCGGCGTCGGACGTCCTGCACGTCGTTACCGACGACGGCAGCTACGCGCGCCGCGGCAATGTCTGCCTGCCGCTTGACGAAATGCTGTCGGCAGGCGAAAAATTCGACCGCGTTATTGCGATAGGTCCGCTCGTGATGATGAAATTCGCCACGGCAAAGGCGCGCGAGTACGGCATACCGGTGACCGTCTCTATGAACCCCATCATGATAGACGGCACCGGAATGTGCGGCGGCTGCCGCCTGACGCTGATAGAGGACGGCAAGCGCGTAGTGCGCTTTGCCTGCGTGGACGGTCCCGACTTTGACGGCTACGCCGTTGATTTTGACGAGGCGATGGAGCGCGGCGGAATGTACCGCGAAGCCGAACGGCACGCATATGCGCAGGATTGCGATCTTTTCGGAAAGGCGGAGGGCTGAGAAATGGCAAAGATAAATATGGATGCAAAAAAAACGCCGATGCCGGTGCTCGATCCGACAGTGCGCGCCCGCACGTTCGACGAGGTGGCATGCGGATATTCCGACGAGGCTGCCGCAAATGAGGCTGCCCGCTGTCTCGGATGCCAATCTCCCGCCTGCGTGGGCGGATGTCCCGTCGGGATAAGGATACCCGACTTTATAGCCAGATTGCGCGACGGCGACATTGACGGCGCGTATGACGTGATATCAAAGGATTCGAGCCTTCCCGCCGTGTGCGGGCGCGTTTGCCCGCAGGAAACGCAGTGCGAGAGCCGCTGTGTGCGCGGCATAAAGGGCGAGCCGGTGGGTATAGGCAGGCTTGAGAGATATGTCGCCGACCGCCATGCGCAGTCGGAGGCAAGTGCGGCGCGTCCCGCCGGGAACGGCATACGCATTGCGGTGGTCGGCTCGGGACCCTCCGGTCTTACCTGCGCCGGTGATCTTGCCAAGGCAGGCTTTTCGGTAACGGTATTTGAAGCGCTGCACACTCCCGGAGGCGTGCTTGTATACGGCATACCCGAATTCCGCCTGCCCAAGAGCATAGTCGCACGCGAGGTCAACGAGCTGCGCGCGCTCGGAGTTGAATTCATGACAAACACCGTTATCGGCAAAACGCTGACGGTAGACGAGCTGTTTGAGGACGGCTATTCCGCCGTTTACATAGGCTCCGGCGCGGGACTGCCCATGTTTATGGGTATACCCGGCGAGGCGCTTTGCGGTGTTTACTCGGCAAACGAATATCTTACCCGCTCGAACCTGATGAAGGCTTATCTGCCCGACTCGGCAACGCCGATAATGAAGGGCGGCACGGTGGCGGTAGTCGGCGGCGGCAACGTTGCCATGGATGCCGCGCGCACCGCACTGCGGCTCGGCGCGGAAAAGGTGATGATAATCTACCGCCGCTCGGAAGCGGAGCTTCCCGCGCGGCGCGAAGAGGTGGAACACGCAAAGGAGGAGGGCGTTGAGTTCAGATTCCTCTGCAACCCCACCGAAATACTGGGGTACGAGAACCCGGACGACCGCCGCGATCCGAAAAACGGATTCGTGCGCGGCATACGCTGCATACGCATGGAGCTGGGCGCGCCCGACGAGCGCGGACGCCGCCGTCCCGTCCCGGTGGCGGGCAGCGAATTCGAGCTTGCCGCCGACACGGTGATAATGGCGCTCGGCACAACGCCGAACCCGCTTATAAAATCCACAACGGCGGGGCTTGAGGTGAACGCACGCGGCGGCATTATCGTACACGACGGCACGGGCGAGACCTCGCGCGAGGGCGTGTACGCGGGCGGCGACGCCGTGACCGGCGCGGCGACGGTGATATCCGCCATGGGCGCGGGCAAGACCGCGGCGCGTGCGATCATCGAACGCTTTGCAAAAGCCAACGGCTGAGACCTTGCGGGCATTTTTCTCCTCCTTTCCGGACCTGACAACATATTTATGATATGCTACAATATAGGTGCGCAGGTACCTGACCGGCACAGCCGGCACGGACGAACACGCGATTCCATTCCGATAAACAGAGGAGAACCGACAAACAATGAAAAAGATGATCATTGGCGCGGTATGCGCCATTTGCGGATTGCAATTCGTACAGATACTGCTCCTGCTTGAGTCTATGAACGGACCGTTGAATTTTCTCGGCGGCTCGCTCATAGTCATCGGTGTCCCGGCATTTGTGGCAGGACTGACGCTCTGCCTCGCAACTCCGTCGGATATGGACAAAAAGTAAAATTTCTTCCCGCCGTTCGCACGGCGTCACAAATCACAAAAATGTGCTGTTATAAGTAATGAGCTTATAACAGCACCTTTTTATAATTAATACTATCCATAATAAATATCGCAAGTTGATTCAAGGTCGATGAGTTGTTCTTCTACTGTGATAAACGATAAATATGACCTTGCGCTTGAATCAACCGATTTTGCACTTATCGAATACGTGCCGCAAAATCACACTTGACAGCGCATTATAACTATGATACTATAATACTATAATTACAATAGAGAGAAACAATTATATTCATCAAACTGTAAAACCCAACTTGAGAAAGGAGTATTTTATGACCCTGCTTGATCCACCGGTCATTATGGGGGATACATTCCCCACATCACACGAGTTAGCACGCAACCCCGACACGTAAATCAACAAGAATTTTAAGAAAAAGGAGTTTTATCATGCTAATTAAAAAACACCGAGTCAACATAAGGCATACATATAAAAGGTGCATTTCGTTTTTCCTCATGTTAACTATAATGATCGGTATGTTTATACCTATAGGCTTTGCTCAGGAATCACCGGTAAAAAATACAGCAGACAACAGCGTAGGTGGGACTCCTGTTGCCGAGGAGCCGTGGACTTTTGAGCTGCTCGAAGGAGAGTTGCCGTTGGATCAGTTGAAAAATGCTCAACTTTCCGATGCCGACCTTCCGGCTGTTATAAGCCGTGAACTTGCCGATGAGAGACAGCATGTAAATCGGCTGTATGAACAGGAGCCGGACGATTACACAGTAATGTTTCAGAATCGCGATGGCGGTAAAACGGTATATGTTTTCTCCACACCTGTAAAGGGTAATTCAGGACTTGAAATAATGTCCGAAGGCAGTATAGCACAGTCTGACAGCATTTCTCTGGGATTGAGACTGTCCAAATCAGCCGGAACTATGACCGTTGGTTTCCCGAACGCCTCGCTCGCATCACGCCTTGGAAACTCATCGGCGGAAAGACCGTTGTTTGACTACAATATAGGTAGTTGCGATATAATAATCTTTGGAACGTCTGTTTCGGCAGAGGCTGCCGAAGCGGGTTTGAATATTACAGATTCCGCTCGCCAATGGGGAACCTCAACAGAAGGCGCCAAAGATGTATTTTCAATCAGTAGTGCCGACTATGAAGTCATGACGAAAGCCAATATGAAAGATATGGCGACAGGCGGTAATGTGTGTATTTCCATGACATATTCGTCTTTAGCAGGCGAATATGCTTTGAAGCATGACAGTACATCAAAATATTTAGCCAACATTGCGGGTTCGCCGAGAATGTGGGCAAATATTCTTACACCGGTATGCAAATGGCTGCTTGAATACCGCACTAATGGTTGTTATAGAATACGTTCTCAGTACGATCAGGGAAAGTACCTTGTAGCAATGACAAGTACAACGGTTGCCTTGGCTGATCCCGAAGAAGGTGAAACAAGTGCATGGTATTTTGATACGACCGATGGATGCCTGTCGCCGTCATATGATCACTCAGTGGCTCTTAACGGATCGCTGACGATCGGCGATGTTGCATCTTCGGGGTCATGGTCACTGACCAATTACGTGAACTACGTTGATGTAAACAGTATAATTATTCGTAAAAAGAATACGACAACGAATTTGCGCGCAATATTCGGAAGAGCCGGTGAATCGTTTGAGTTTGATGTTGCATATTTGCCATCCAATGCAACCTATAAAGAAGTGTATATTGCAGCTCCGGACTATACTGAGATCGATGATTCCAATCGGGAATTATACCTTAGCCAATCAGGTTCAGGTACTACGGTATTTAGTTACCAGTACGATAAGACGAGGTGCAAAACCCTTATTCCGACATTAGTAGCCGCCTCTAATTCTCCCGCTCGTTTTGGCAATATGGTATTTGAATTCAGTCAGAGCGCAGGATATTATATGACCGTTGACTCATATGGTAGCGGGTTAGAGTATGCTTCAAGTTCGGTACACACAGAAACCATCAACTCTCTTATAATTAAAAGACACGATGATTACAACACGCAGTTT
>ENA-UOJS01000936-UOJS01000936.1-human-gut-metagenome-genome-assembly--contig:-C74-NODE-936-length-27207-cov-8.852018_pt1 | contig 27207 bp, 27 predicted proteins | sample MGYA00242355_ERZ723902 | MGnify/ENA metagenome assembly ERZ723902
TATAATTATTTCAAGATAGCCGGAGGTAAACGGATATGAAAATAATACTTGATGTTATGGGTGCGGATCATGAGCCTGCCGAAATAATAAAGGGCGCTGTTCTGGCGAGAAGGGAATACGGCACGGAGCTTACTCTCGTGGGCGACGGAAAAATAATCGCCGATACGCTTGTCGCGCTCGGAGAAAAGGCGGAGGACTATACGATAGTCGATGAGCCGGCTTTCATCTCGATGGAGGACAGCCCGATGCTTGCCGCTTCTTCAAAACACAAGTCGTCCATGTCGACGGCACTTCATTTGCTTGCCGACGGAGAGGGGGGCGCGGTTGTTTCCTGCGGAAATACGGGCGCGCTTTTCACGGGAGCTACGCTTATCGTACGCAGGATAAAAGGTGTTCGCCGCGCGGCGCTCAGCATCCTCCTTTGCTATGACAAGCCGATACTTCTGCTCGATTGCGGAGCAAATGTCACTGTGACGAGCGAATATCTTCTTCAGTTTGCTTATCTCGGCTCGGCGTATATGCATAAGGTTTACGGTATAGAGAATCCGAGAATAGGGCTTCTCAACAACGGCACCGAGGAGCACAAGGGCACACCGATTATAGTTGAAGCGCACAATCTTTTGAAAGAAGCACAGGGATTGAATTTCATCGGCAATGTAGAGGGCAAGGAAATTCCGTTCGGTGCCTGCGATGTACTTGTCTGCGACGGATTTACGGGCAACATCATGCTGAAAACGAGCGAGGGTATTGCCAAATTCGCGATGAATAAGCTGAAAGAAGAAGTTTTCGGCAAGGGAATATCCGCAAAGCTTGCGGGGCTTGCCGTGCGCAGGAGGCTGAGAGGGCTTCGCAAATTCTTTGACCCGAGGGAGTATGGCGGCGCACCGTTCTTGGGGCTTGCCAAGCCGGTAATCAAGGCTCACGGAAGCTCGGATGCAAACGCAGTGAAAAATGCTATCCGTCAGGCTTCGGCTTATGCTGAGACGGGAGTTATAGACGAGATAGCAAAGCATGCAGAGAGCTTTTCTGCGGCAATACAGACAGCGGAAAAGAAGCAGACCGGCGAAAATGCTTAAATCTTTGCAAAGGCAATACATAATTTTCCAAAAGGACGGATTTCATGAGTAAAACAGAAAAGTATGATTTTCCGCGCGACAGCCGCGAGCTGGAAGCGATAATCGGATACGATTTCAAAAACAAAGAATGGCTGCGAGAGGCGCTCCGTCACTCGTCATATGTAAATGAGCACAAGGGCAGTCGCGAAATGCAATCCAACGAGCGTCTCGAGTTTCTCGGGGATAGCGTGCTCTCTGTTATTACAAGCGAATACATTTTCTTCGAATATCCGAAAAATCAGGAGGGAGATCTCACATTTATCCGCCGCACGGTGGTGGACGGAGTTTCGCTTTCCGCCTTTGCCGCGGAGATTTGTCTCGGCGAATTTCTCTGTCTCGGAAACGGAGAGCGTATGCGCGGCGGCATGAACAAGCCGACGATACTGGAAAATGCTTTTGAGGCGCTGATAGCCGCTATTTATATAGACGGCGGCAAGGAGGCGGCAAAGAATTTTCTGCTGCCTTTCATCAAGCAGGATATAGAGCAGACGATGAACGGCACCAATATCAAGATGATAGATCCGAAAACCTTCCTTCAGCAGGTGATACAGCAGGGCGACGGAGACAGGCTCCACTATGAGATAGTGGACGAATACGGACCCGAGCATGAAAAAACCTTTGTCTGCCGCGTGCTTCTCAATTCAAACGAAATAGGCAGAGGCGAGGGCAGAAGCAAGAAGGAAGCCGAAAAGGCGGCGGCTCGCAAAGGGCTGGAATATTTCGGCGAAAGCATATGAAAAAGCATGTAAATATACCTGTTTTCATCCCGCATCTCGGGTGTCCGAATATGTGCGTTTTCTGCAATCAGAGGCGCATCTCGGGCACGGTGCAATACAGCCGCGATGACGTTGTGAAAACGATAGAAGAGGCACTTGCCACGGTTTCTCCGGAGCAGGAAGCGCAGATAGCCTTTTTCGGCGGGAGCTTCACCGGAATAGACAGGGACGAGATGATATATCTGCTCGAAACGGGCTACGGTTATGTAAAAAGCGGGCGCGTCTCCTCAATCCGCCTCTCGACAAGACCGGATTATATCGACACGGAGATACTCGATATTATCTCGCGCTACGGTGTGAAAACGATAGAGCTGGGGCTTCAGAGCATGAGCGACCGCGTGCTTGCCGCCTGTAAAAGGGGGCACACTGCGCAGACGGGCAGAGAAGCCTGCCGCATGATAAAGGAGCGCGGCTTTGAGCTTATCGGGCAGATGATGATAGGCTTGCCATGCTCGACCGAGGACGACGAAATATACACGGCGCGCGAGATATGCGCACTCGGTGCACACGGCGCGAGAATATATCCGACCGTGGTTTTCCTCGATACAGAGCTTGCCGATATGGCGCAAAGAGGGGAATATAAACCGCTTTCGGTAGACGAAGCGGTCAGGCGGAGTGCGTCGGCACTTGAGCTTTTTGCCGATTCGGGCGTCCGCGTGATACGCATCGGGCTTCAGGCAAGTGAGGCACTTGTCGCAGGAAATGGGATATACGGCGCGAGCGAATACCATGAGGCGATGGGCGAGCTTTGCTACGGCGAGCTCTTCCGCAGGCGGATAGACGCGGCGATGCAGGGCGGAGACTACCGCGGAAAAAGAATAAAGATATCGGTTTCGCCGAGCAGCGTTTCGCGCGCGGTGGGACTGAGAGCGGCAAATAAAGATTATTTTATGCAAAAATACGGTCTGCGCGGTATAAAAATATCGGCAGATGCGGAAAAAACGGAATTTGACTTCGGGATATCGCTCGAAGAGGGAGAATAAATATGCGTTTGAAGAAGCTGGAGCTACAGGGCTTCAAGTCGTTTCCTGACAAGACGACGGTTAATTTCGACAAGGGGCTGACCGTTATAGTCGGTCCGAACGGAAGCGGAAAATCCAATATATCCGATGCGATGCGCTGGGTGCTCGGCGAGATGTCTACGAAAAACATCCGCGGCACAAAGATGGAGGATGTTATATTTGCCGGCTCGCAGAAGCGCAGTCCGATGAGTTTCGCCGAGGTTTCCGTCACATTTGACAATTCGGAAGAGGAGGGCAGACTTGTTACGGCTGAGGACTATGACGAGATAACCGTCACGCGCAGGTATTACCGTGCGGGCGAGAGCGAATATTTCATAAACCGAAAGCCGGTGCGCCTGCGCGATATTCATGAGCTGTTTCTCAATACGGGACTCGGCAAGGGCGGATATTCCATCATCGGTCAGGGCAAGATAGCGGAGATAATCTCGCGCAAAAACGATGAACGCCGCGCTGTCTTTGAGGAAGCGGCGGGCATTGCGAAATATAAATTTCAGAAGCTGGAAGCCATGCGCAATCTCGACGGAACAAACGAAAACCTGACGAGACTCGAGGATATCACGGGAGAGCTGAGCGCGCGCATAGGTCCGCTCGAGAGAGAATCCGCGAAAGCGAAGAAATATCTCGAGATTTATGAGAGAAAAAAAGGGATAGACATAGCACTCTCCCTCTATGATATAGATGCGGCGAAGAGGCGCTCGGCGGATGTTTCCGAAAAGCTGGCAATAGCAAAGCGCAATCTTGAGGCGGCAGAAGAAAAGCTTTCCGATGCCGAGGCGAGAGAAAGTGCGCTTGCCGAGAAGCAGAGCGGAAACAGAATAGAAGCCGAGAGATTCACGCAGGAGATAGCGGCACAGAAGGAAAAGCTGCACGAAAAGGAATCTGCGGCGCTCGTATGCGAAAGCGAAAACGTGCATTTTGCCGAAACGGAGAAAACAGCACGCGCAAAGCTTGCCGAGAGCGAAGCAGAGCGGGCAAGCACCGAAAAGGAGCTTACCGCAAAGCGTGAAGCGCTCGAAGAAGCGCGGCGAAAGAAAGCGGAGAAGAAAGAAGAAGCCGATAAAGCCGAGGCGGAGATAGCCGAATACCGCGAGGCGCTCGCCCGCGCCGACGATGATGTAAACGACGCGGCAAAGAAGAAAGCCGAGCTGGATAAGCGTACCGTTGAAGCAAAGCTGCGTGCTTCCGAGCTTGAGGCGAGAGCCGAGAGCGACGAAAAGAAATACGAGGCTCTGCGCGAGAGCGCGGAAAAACACGAGGCGGATATAGCGCTCTATTCGGGGCGCATGGAAAAGGCGGAGAGCAAGATCGCCGCTTATTCAGAGAAAGAAGCGCAGGAGAGGGCAGAGCTTGAAAAAGCCGAAAAGAAGAAAGCGGAGGCTGATAGCAGGCGCGCCGAGCTGGAAAAGAAGAAAAACGAGTATTTTCTCGAGGCTTCTCAGAGAAAGCACAAGGTGCAGAATCTCGTGCGCATGGAGGAGCTGCTTGAGGGCTTTTCCCGTGCGGTACGCTTTATAGTAAACGAATACTCGCAAGGGAAGATAACCGGAAAAGACGGCGGAAAGATAACGCTTTACGGTCCGCTCTCACAGCTGATATCTACAGATGAAAAATATTCCGTCGCGCTCGAGACTGCATTCGGTCAGAGCCTGCAGAATATAGTGGCAAAGGACGAATACAGCGCCAAGGCGGCGATAGAATATTTAAAGAAAAGAAACGCGGGCAGAGCGACCTTCTACCCGATTGACACGATGAAGGGCACGGAAGCCGATGCGGCGACGCTCGGGCTTTCGGCGGGCGAGGGCTTCATTGCCGTCGCGAGCACGCTCGTGAAATGCGAGGACAACCTCCGCGGGATTGTGAAGAGCATAGTCGGCAGGATAATCATCGCCGACAATATGGACAACGCCGCGAAAATGGCGCGAAAACTTGCCTATCGCTACAGGATAGTGACACTGGACGGTCAGGTCATAAACGCGGGCGGCAGCTTCACGGGCGGTTCTTCGGCGACGGAAAGCCAGCTTCTTTCACGCCGCTCGCAGATAGACAGGCTGAATGAAGAGATAGCCTCGATAGAAAAGGCGGCAAAGGGCGTTGACAGCGAACTCGCGGAGCTGGCGAAAGCAACAGCGGATATCAAAGCCGAATACGATGCCGCGGCAGGCAGGCTTGCCACTGTGCGCAAAATGAGCGAAGCCGAGGAGGTTCAGCTCGAGGTACTCCGCTCGGGCAAGGAAATGCTTGCTTCATCTCTCGATGTGATAAAAGCCGAGATGAAGGCTCTCGACGAGAGCATGAGCGGATACCGACGTGATATCGGCGGGATAGCAGAGCGAAAGGATGAATTTGATACGGAAGCGGCGCTACTTGCCTTCAAGGAAAACGAGATTAACAGTCAGCGTGCTTCTCTTGAGGAAAAGCTTGAAGAACTGGAGGATAAGCGCAGCGACCTGCTCATAGAGCTGGCAAGAGAAGAGACGAATACGGAGCTTCTCGCATCGCTTCTCGAGGCTGTGGAGGCAAAGGCGGAGATTTACCGTTCCACTGCGGCTTCGCTTGAAGAAACGATAGCGGAGGCGATAAGAAAGACCGCCGAAAACAAAGAGAAGATAGAGAAATTGAGAAGCGAGGCGGCGGTTCTCTCCCGCAAGCTCGGAGAATACGAGCACACGAGAGCGGAGCTTGTCTCGGAGGGCGCGGATATAGAGCAGTCGCTGAATACCGTCCGCACCTCGCAGAAAAACGCGATGAATGAAAAGGAGCTTGTTTTCCGAGATTATACGAAGCTGGAAAACGACCTTGAAAACGCAAATACCCGTGCCGACGGGCTTATCACCTTCCTTTGGGACGACTACGAGCTTACATACGACGAGGCGAGAAAGCAATGCGCCGAGCCGATAACTCCGGCGACGCGAGCCGAAACGGCGGCGGAGCAGGCAAAGCTGAAAAATACGCTCCGTTCGCTCGGAAATGTAAACCTGAACGCCATAGAGGAATACAAAGAGGTCAGCGAGCGCTATGGAAAAATGCACGAGCAGATGCAGGATCTGACCGCCTCAAGAGAGGCACTGATGAGAAATATCGCCGAGCTTGAGTGTTGCATGTGCACGGATTTTGTTTCGACTATGGAGCAGATAAATATCAACTTTGGCAAGACTTTCACGGAGCTTTTCGGCGGCGGCAGAGCCGAGGTGAAGCTCAGCGACCCCGAGAATGTTCTCGAGAGCGGAATCGACATAAATGTAGCCCCTCCCGGCAAGGTGATAAAGAGCCTTTCGCTCCTCTCGGGCGGCGAGCAGGCATTTGTCGCGATAGCGCTTTATTTTGCGATACTCGAGGTAAATCCCGCGCCCTTCTGCATAATGGATGAGATAGAAGCGGCACTCGATGAGGTGAACGTAGACAAATTCGCGGACTATGTGAAGCGATATTCCGAGAAAACGCAGTTTGTGCTGATAACGCACAGACGCGGCACGATGGAGGCGGCAGAGCGGCTCTACGGCGTGACAATGCACGAAAAAGGAATATCGGATATCATATCCGTCGATGTTTCCGAGATAGAGCACCGCGCGGGCAAGCTGCTCGAATGAGAAGCGGACAATTAAAATAACGAAAGGGCAAAAAAATGGGATTTTTTGAAAAGCTGAAGGCGGGTCTGGCAAAGACGAAAAACTCGTTCTTCGGAAAGATAAACAGCATATTCAAGGGCTTTCGCCGTGTAGACGAGGATCTGATGGATGAGCTCGAAGAGGCTCTGATAACGGGCGATGTCGGCGTTGAAACGACGGAGGAGATTCTCGATGAGCTTCGCTCGCGCATAAAGGAAAAAAAGCTCACCGAGCCTGAAGAGGTGAAGGCAGAGCTCTTTGACATACTGCGTTCGCTCATCGGAGACGGCGAGCCTATAGCATATGAAGATGGCAAGCTGACCGTTGTGCTTGTTGTCGGCGTAAACGGCGTCGGCAAGACGACCTCCATTGCCAAGATGGCGAATGTTTTCAAGAGTGATGGTAAAAAGGTTCTGCTTTGTGCGGCGGATACATTCCGCGCGGCGGCGATAGACCAGATAGGCATCTGGGCAGACAGAATAGGCGTAGAGCTGATAAAGCAGAGTGAGGGCTCCGATCCCGCCGCCGTCGTTTTCGATGCCGTTCACGCGGCGAAGAAGAGAGGCGCGGATATTCTGATAATAGATACCGCAGGCAGACTGCACAATAAGAAAAACCTGATGACGGAGCTTGAAAAGATAAACCGCGTGGTGGACAAGGAGCTTCCCGACTGCCTGCGCGAGACTATTCTCGTTCTCGACGCCACGACGGGACAGAATGCCGTTGTTCAGGCGCGCGAATTCAAGGATGCGGCGAATATCACGGGGCTTGCCTTGACGAAGCTGGACGGAAGCGCCAAGGGCGGAATAGTTTTCTCGGTCAAGCGCGAGCTCGGTATCCCGATGAAGTTTATCGGGGTCGGCGAGAAGGCAGACGACCTGCAGCCCTTCAATGCGGATGAATTTATCGAGGCGCTCTTTGCGGAAGAGGCATGAGTATGAAGAAGGTAGCCGTAGCATCAAACAATAAGCACAAGATTGAGGAAATACGCGCAATTCTCTCGGGTATATACGGAGACGCGATAGAAGTGAAAAGCCTCTCGGATATAGGGTTTTCGGGAGATATCGTCGAGGACGGAGACACCTTTGAAGAAAATGCCGAGATAAAGGCGAGAGCGGCGGCAAAGCTCGGATATATAGCGATAGCAGATGATTCGGGGCTTTGCGTAGACGCGCTGGACGGCGCTCCCGGGGTTTATTCCGCAAGATTTGCGGGCGAGCCCGGCGATGATAAGAAAAACAACGACAAGTTGCTCGATATGATGAAGGATATTCCCGAGGAGGGGCGCGGCGCTAAGTTTGTTTCCGTTATCTGCTGTGTGACGCCGGAGGGCAAGGTCGTGAGCGCACGTGGAGAATGCCCGGGCAGAATCCTTTTCGAGCGGCACGGCACGGGAGGCTTCGGTTATGACCCGCTTTTCTGTTGCGAACTCGGCAAGACCTTTGCCGAGCTTACTCCGGAGGAGAAAAACAGGATAAGCCACAGGGCGAGAGCTATGGCGAATTTCGCCGAGGCTGTGAAAAAGACAAAAATTTTTGATTGAGGATATATTAAGGAAAAATTATGATTACAAGCAAGCAGAGAGCGTATTTACGCGGACTTTCAAATAATTACGACACTATATTTCAGGTCGGCAAGGGCGGCATCACGGAGAACATGACAGAGCAGATAGGCAACGCTCTCGAGGCGCGGGAGCTTATCAAGCTGCGCGTGCTCGACAACAGCGAGTACGGTGCGCGCGAGGCGGCCGAGATAATCGCAGAGAAGGTCGGCGCCGATGTCGTAAGCGTCGTAGGCTCGAGATTCGTGCTTTACCGCGAATCCGAAAAGCATAAGAAAATAGATATTTCTTCTATATAAAAACGGAGGGAAATATGACCGAAAATGTGCTGACGCGTCTGAAGGACACGGCGCGTATGTGCATGAGCGAAAAACGATATGCGCATACGCTCGGAGTATATCGCGAATGCGAATATCTGGCGGATAAATGTGCGCTTTCGCAGAAGGAAACGGACGACCTGCTCACGGCTGCACTTATCCACGACATGGCAAAGCAATTGCCCATCGACAAGCAGAAAAATATATGTATGCGCCACGGCACCGATACAAGCGGCGCGACGGAGGCGACACTGCATCAGCTTTCGGGCGCGGAATATGCGCGCGAGCTTCTCGGCTCCGATATAGTAAACGATGCCGTATATTCAGCCGTAAGCAAGCATACCACAGGCGGCAGTGTGATGAGCCTGACGGACAAGCTGCTTTTCATCGCCGACTATACGGAGGCGGGGCGCACTCATGAAATGTGCCGCAAAATGCGGGAATATTTACATGAAAAATGTGAAAAAATAGTAAAAGCCGAAGAAGCGCGTCAGGTTATAAACGAGGTCGCGCTGAAAATAATCATAAGCACCATGCAATACCTTGTCGAAACGGGAGCCGCGCTTGATCCGCGGATAAACGAGGCAAGGGCGACTCTTGAAGCGGAAATAAAAACGGCAAAGGAGAGTTGAAATTTTGGAAAACAACAGTTATGACGGATATATACGGCGGAAGATGAAAAAGCAGAGGACAGGCACGGTTCTTCTGTGCGCACTGCTGGTAATCATTTTTTCCGCGATAACATTTGTGGCGGCTTATTTTATCTTTTTCCGACCGAGCGTTTCACCCACCCCGCCCTTTATAAATAACGGCACTACGGGAACGGACGAGGCAGGTCAGGTGATAGTCGACACGAGCGGTCCTTATGCCCGCAAGAGCGGATATTATACCTTTCTTATCGCGGGGCTTGATGACGCCTCGCTGAATACCGATGTCATGATGCTGGCATCGCTGGATACGGAAAATCACAGGATAAATATACTGCAGATACCTCGCGATACATTTGTAAACAAATATGTCGGCGGGTACAGCTATGTAAACTCGGTAAATGCCATGTACAGCTCGGCATATCATTCGTACAAGGTGCCGGCGCAGGGCAGTGTCTCCGATGAGGCGCATAAATCAATAGCGAAAACTGCAAGACTCGAAGCCATGCGCGATGTCTGCTCGCGGCTCGAAAAAAGCCTATGCGTGAAGATAGACAGGTTTATACTGCTCGATACGGCGGCTTTCCGCGAGATAATTGATTCCGTCGGCGGAGTGGAATTTGATGTTCCTTTCGATATGGATTACGATGACCCCGCTCAGAATCTGCATATTCACCTGAAGGCGGGCAAGCAGATACTTGACGGTGCCAAGGCAGAGCAGTTTATCCGATTTCGCAAGGGAGAGAAATACAGTTATCCCGCAGGGGATATAGACAGAGTGGATGCGCGCGCCGACTTTATGCGAGCGGCACTTTCCCAGGTGAAGAGCAATGTCGGCTTTTCTCTGATATCGCAGATAATAAAAACCGTATCAAACGACCTTGATACCGATATAAAAATCGAAGAAGCAATTTATTTTGCCAAGGAAGCCTACAAGGTTCCGGACGGCAATATCACGATAAAGACAATAGGCGGCACGGTGCTGCAGAATCCCGTGACGGGCGTATGGAAATATTACTGCCTGAACCGAGACGCGGCGATATTTGACATAAACAAATATATGAACGCCTTCACGCGGCAGATAGACGCGGAAATATTCGATACGGCAGGCTTTTTCACGAATGCAAGCGACGCCGAATACAGCTATATAAACGACTATTATAATTCATAGGAGGCATTATGGAAAATAATGAAATCACCATGCTCACGGAAGCCGATTCCGAAACTCTGGCAAGAGAGATAGTAAAGATTCTTGATGACAGAAAGGCAAAGGATATAAAGCTTCTGCGGGTGAGCGACAAGACCGTGATGACAGATTATTTCGTAATCTGCACGGGCACTTCCAACACTCAGATAAAAGGTATCGCGGGAGAGCTTGAATATAAGCTCTCCGAACGCGGAATCACGCCTATCCATACCGACGGATATGACTCCGGCAAGTGGATAGTCCTCGATTATGCTCATGTGATAGTCCATATCTTCTACGGCGAGGACAGGGATTTCTACAAGCTGGAGAAGCTATGGGGCGACGCTACCGAAATACCTACGCAAATAAATGAATGAAACATATACACCTTTGAAAGGGGACCTGAAATAAAGATGAAATACGACTACAACGCCATTGAGAGGAAATGGCAGAAAATCTGGGACGACAAGAAGGCTTTCCATGTTGAGATAGACAAGAGCAAGCCGAAATACTATGCGCTTATCGAATTTCCGTATCCCTCCGGTCAGGGACTGCATATAGGGCATCCGCGCCCCTATACGGCGATGGACATAGTGGCACGTAAGAAGAGAATGCAGGGCTATAATGTACTTTTCCCGATGGGCTGGGACGCTTTCGGTCTGCCGACGGAAAATTACGCGATAAAGAATAAAGTGCATCCCGCAGATGTCACAAAGAAGAACATAGCTCATTTCAAGGAGCAGCTCAAAATGCTCGGCTTCAGCTTTGACTGGGACAGAGAGATAAACACCACCGACCCCGAATATGTCAAGTGGACGCAGTGGATATTCCTCCAGCTCTACAAGCACGGGCTGGCATATAAAAAAGAAATGTCCGTAAACTTCTGCACCTCGTGCAAGTGCGTGCTTGCAAACGAGGAGGTAGTGAACGGCGTCTGCGAGCGTTGCGGAAGCGAGGTTGTGCACAAGATAAAGAGCGAATGGATGCTCAAAATAACGGAATATGCCGGCAGGCTTATAGACGATCTCGAGGGGCTTGACTTCATCGACCGCGTAAAAACGCAGGAGATAAACTGGATAGGCCGTTCCTACGGCGCACAGGTCAGATTCAAATCCACCGAGGGCGACGATATCGAGATATACACGACGCGCCCCGACACGCTTTTCGGCGCTACATATATGGTAATAGCACCGGAGCACGCGCTCATAGAAAAGTGGAAGGACAAGCTTACAAATTATGCCGACATTATAAACTATAAGGAAGAAGCCGCGAGAAAATCCGACTTTGAGCGCACGGAGCTTGCCAAGGACAAGACAGGTGTGCGCCTCGAAGGCGTAGAGGCGATAAACCCCGTAAACGGTAAAAAAATACCGATTTTTGTTTCCGACTATGTACTCGCAACATACGGAACAGGCGCTATCATGGCTGTTCCCGCGCACGATACGCGCGACTGGGAGTTTGCAAAGAAATTCGGTCTGCCGATAGTTGAGGTTGTGGCAGGCGGTGATGTAGGGAAAGAAGCCTTCACCGATGTTGCCACCGGCAAGCTCTGCAATTCCGGTTTCCTTGACGGGCTTGAGGTTGCCGAGGCGAAGGAAAAGATAACAGAGTGGCTGACTGAAAAGGGAATAGGTGAGAAAAAGACAAACTACAAGCTGCGCGACTGGGTATTCTCACGTCAGCGTTATTGGGGCGAGCCTGTGCCGCTCGTTTACTGCGAGCATTGCGGCGGATGGGTTCCCGTACCGGAGGATCAGCTTCCCGTAACGCTTCCTGCCGTAGAACACTACGAGCCTACGGACAACGGCGAGTCACCGCTTGCAAAGATGACAGACTGGGTAAATACGACCTGCCCCGTATGCGGCGGTCCCGCAAAGCGTGAGACTGACACGATGCCGCAGTGGGCGGGCTCCTCATGGTATTTCCTGCGCTACTGCGATCCGCACTGCAAGACGGCGCTTGCTTCAAGCGAGGCGCTTGACTACTGGATGCCGGTAGATTGGTATAACGGCGGCATGGAGCATGTCACACTGCATCTGCTCTATTCGCGCTTCTGGGCGAAATTCCTCTACGATATCGGCGTTATCAAATGCAAGGAGCCTTATCTCAAGCGCACGGCACACGGCATGGTTCTCGGCGAGGACGGAAGCAAAATGTCGAAATCCCGCGGCAATGTCATAAATCCCGACGATATAGTGCGAGATTTCGGTGCGGATACGCTTCGTCTCTACGAGATGTTCATAGGCGATTTTGAAAAGGAAGCTCCGTGGTCTCAGACAGGCATCAAGGGCTGCCGCAGATTTGTTGAGAGAGTAGTCGGTCTTTGCGACCTTGCAAAGGGCGGGGGCGTTACGCCGAAGCTCGAAAATGCCTTCCACAAGACGATAAAGAAGGTTACGCTCGATATAGAGGGTATGAAATTCAATACGGCGATAGCGGCGATGATGTCGCTCGTAAACGATATTTATGACGTGGGTACGCTCACACGTGACGAGCTCGGAATATTCGTTCATCTGCTCTGTCCCTTCGCTCCGCACATAAGCGAAGAGATATGGGAGAGCCTCGGCGGCAAGGGTCTGCTCTCACTTGACAAATGGCCCGAATACGATGAGGCAAAGACGGTGGACAGCACTGTTTCTGTTGCCGTTCAGATATGCGGCAAGACAAAAGAAATCATCGAGATAGCGAAGGGCGCCTCTGAGGAGGAAGCGACCGCGGCAGCTATGGCAAGCGGAAAGATTGCTTCCATGCTCGAGGGTAAGCAGATAGTGAAGAAGATATTCGTTCGCGACAGGATACTCAATTTTGTGGCAAAATGATGCCCATGCGGGAAAAATATTGCGATTTTTTGAAAAAAACACCGAAAATCGTATTGACAAAATCGCGAGGGTATTATATAATGTATAAAGCCGTACTGTGGCATTTCAGATAGCGCAAATCAGGAGAGAAAGCAATGTTTTTTGATATCACCCCGATACTTAACGGCGAGACCGATAAAATGGATTTTGCCTTTGATTATCTTCCCGAGAGGGACGGGGTTGTCGCCGCTCTTTTTCCCGATATCGTATTTGAGGCGCCTGTAAGTGCCGTCGGTTATGTCAGAAACAGGGCGGGATATATGTTTATCCATGCCGATGCCTCTCTGATATATAAAACCGCGTGCGCCAGATGTGCGGAGCCTGTTGAGGGCAAAATGAATTTTTCCTTTGAAAAGGATATAGCGAACGGCGGAGTTGACGAGGAGAGCGACGATTATATCTTCGTGAAAAATCAGAAGATTGATTTGTCCGAGCCTCTGGAGGAGGAGCTTCTGCTGGTGCTTCCCGCAAAGACACTTTGCAGGGAGGATTGCCGCGGGCTTTGCCCGAAATGCGGAAAAAATCTCAATCTCGGCGATTGTGACTGTGAGAAATCGCAGGGCGATCCGAGGCTGGCTATCCTGAAAACTTTGCTAAAGTGATATTACAAAAAAAGATGTCAGCACTTTAAGGAGGTGTAGGTAGAAATGGCAGTACCGAAGAAAAAAGTATCGAAAGCAAGACGCGATAAGAGACGCTCTAATGTCTGGAAGCTCGAGCTTCCCGGAATGTCTAAGTGCCCGAACTGCGGAGAATATAATCTTGCACACAGAGTTTGCAAGGCTTGCGGACATTACGACGGCAAGGAAATCGTGAAGAAAGACGCATAAGTTCAGCTTTCCGTAGGGTAGGTATTCCAAATACCTACCCATCTTGTTATTCTGAATAAAAGAGCGGACGGGGATTTGTATGGTAAAGGTAGAATCTGTCAGAAAAGGCTCATATGCCGACAGGGCGGGGATTTCCGCAGGCGATGAGCTTATAGGCGTGAACGGAAACACGATTCACGATGTTCTCGACTACAGATTTCATATATGCAATGAAAAGCTTGATATTTTGCTGCGGCGAGACGGAAAGGAATATCACGCTAAAATAAAAAAAGACGAATACGATGATATCGGGCTGGAATTTGAGACATTTCTCATGGATTGCAAGCACTCGTGCAGAAACAAATGCATTTTCTGCTTTATCGACCAGCTTCCGAAAGGAATGAGAGACACGCTCTATTTCAAGGATGATGACAGCCGTCTTTCTTTTTTGCAGGGCAACTATATCACGATGACAAACCTCTCGGATGAGGATGTCGACCGCATAATAAAAATGCGTATGTCGCCGATAAATATTTCTGTCCATACGACAAACCCCGAGCTTCGTGTTTTTATGCTGAAAAACAAGAATGCCGGAAAGTGCCTTTCTTATCTCAGGCGTTTCTATGACGCGGGGATTGAAATGAGCTGTCAGATAGTGCTTTGCCGCGGCGTAAACGACGGTGAGGAGCTTCTGCGCACGATGCATGACCTCGCGGCGCTTCATCCGTATGTTGAAAGCGTTTCCATAGTGCCTGCGGGTATGACAAAATTCCGCGAGGGGCTTGCCGAGCTGACGCCCTTCTCAAAAGAAGAGGCGGCGGGTGTTATCGCCACTGTGGAATGGTTTGCGGGAGAATGCAAAAAGGCTTACGGCACAAGCATTTTCTACTGCGCGGACGAAATGTATATAGAGGCAGGGCTTCCGCTTCCCGACGGCGAATATTACGAGGGCTATCGCCAGATAGAAAACGGCGTAGGCATGATTTCCTCCATGCGCGATGAATTTCATGAGGCGCTCTCGGATTTCGAGCCGGAAAATACGGCGGCGCGCACGGTCGCGATAGCCACCGGAGCGGCGGCATATGATTTTATATGCTCGCTTGCGCGTGAACTGGAAGAAAAATTTCCTTTTATAAAAATAAATGTATATAAGATTGACAATAACTTTTTCGGCACAAGTATAACCGTAGCGGGGCTGATAACGGGCAAGGACCTTTCCGAGCAGCTCGCCGACAAGGAACTCGGCGCGAGGCTCTATCTTCCATGCAATATGCTGCGCCATGAGCGAGACCTTTTTCTCTGCGGCATGAGCGTGGATGAGCTCTCGGAAAAGCTCGGAGTACCGATAGAAATCACGGAAAACGACGGTTACGACTTCGTCGAAAAGATAATGAACATATAGTTAAGGAGGCAGATATGGCTAAAACTGTACTTGCCATAGTCGGCAGACCGAATGTCGGCAAGAGCACGCTTTTCAATAAGCTTGCGGGAGAGCGCGTCTCTATAGTCGAAGATATCCCCGGTATAACAAGGGACAGAATATATTTTGATACGGAATGGAACGGCAGACCGATAACCGTAATCGACACGGGCGGTATCGAGCCGAAAACGGATGATATCATCCTTTCCAAAATGAAAATGCAGGCGGAGCTTGCCATAGAAACGGCTGATGTTATCGCTTTTGTCTGCGATGTGCGCGCGGGGCTCACAGCGGCGGACAGGGATATTGCCGTTATGCTGATAAAGAGCGGCAAGCCTGTTGTCCTCTGCGTAAACAAGATAGACAGCATAGGCAGTCTGCCTATGGAATATTACGAGTTTTATGAGCTTGGCTTTGACGGCGACCCGATAGCGCTTTCTTCGCTTCACGGCACAGGCACGGGCGACCTGCTCGACCGTGTGCTTGAGCTTGCTCCGAGCGACGGCGAGGAGGAGGAAGAGGATGACAGCATAAAGGTTGCCGTAATCGGAAAGCCGAATGCGGGCAAAAGCTCGATAATAAACAAAATTCTCGGCGAGGACAGGGTTATAGTTTCCGATATCCCGGGTACCACGCGCGATGCGATAGACACAAAGGTGGAAAACGAATACGGCAAGTATACCTTTATCGATACAGCCGGCATAAGACGCCAGAAAAAGGTTATCGACAGGGTGGAGAAGTACAGCGTGCTTCGTTCTCACTCTGCAGTTGAGCGCGCCGATGTCTGCCTTATTATGATAGATGCAACGGCGGGCATTACCGAACAGGACGAAAAAATAGCGGGGCTTTCTCATGAGGCGGGCAAAGCCGCGATAATCGTTGTCAACAAATGGGACCTCGTGGAGAAGGACAACTCATCCGTAAAGAAATTTACGGATAATATAAGAGAAGCGCTCGCATATATGCCCTATGCGCCGATAATTTTCGTTTCCGCAAAGACGGGGCAGAGAGTGGACAAGCTTTTTGAGCGCATAAACTATGTCAACGAGCAGGCATGTATGCGCATTTCCACGGGTATGCTCAATGATGTACTCAACGATGCCGTTTCACGCGTTCAGCCTCCGACGGATAAGGGCAAGAGACTGAAAATATACTATATGACGCAGGTTTCCACAAAGCCGCCTACATTCGTTATCTTTGTAAACGATGCGGAACTTTTCCATTTCTCATATCAGAGATATATCGAAAACAAGCTGCGTGAGGTTTTCGGCTTCTCGGGAACACCGATACGCATAGTTGTCCGTCAAAAGGGCGACGAGCCTTATATGGGAGGCAAATGATGAAAGAGCTTCTGATAAACGGCGTTTTTCCTATTTCCGTAGAAAATCCGCGCTTCTGGCTCGGACTTGCAATATGTATAATAGTGCCCTATCTGCTCGGGAGCGTGAACTTTGCCGTTATTCTCACAAAGTACAGCGGCAGAGACGATATCCGCAATTTCGGAAGCGGAAATGCGGGGGCTACAAATATGATGCGTGTATACGGAAAGGGGCTTTCGCTTCTGACATTTCTTCTCGATGCGCTGAAAGGTGCGCTGAGTGTTTTTCTCGGGCTGATGCTCTTTCCGCTTGATTATTTTGCTTATGTCTGTGCTTTCTTCTGCATGCTCGGGCATGCTTTCCCGATATTTTTCGGCTTTCGCGGAGGGAAGGGCGTTTCGACGATAGCGGGAGCGATAATCGCGCTCAATCCTATTGTCGCCGCGATACTCTGCTGTGTTTTCTTCGGAATAGCTTTTCTTTCAAAATATGTTTCGCTTGCGTCAATACTTACGACGCTGCTATTCCCCGTGCTCAATCTCGCGATACCTTTTTATTCGATTCCGCCTTTCCCCGTGACAAAGATGCTCTTTTCCGTGCTGATGCCGCTTCTCGTGGCTTTTCTGCACAGGAAGAATATCGAGCGCCTCTGGAACGGAACGGAGACTAAGACTTTTATAAAGAAGGACAAAAATTCATAAGAAAAATCCCACGGTGCTCCGTGGGATTTTCTGTATTCATTTTACAAAAATTTCGGTTTTCAGAAGAGACGAGAGCGAGCCGCCGACAAATATTTCAAATTTGCCGGGTTCCGTGACGCGCTTTCCGTTATTGCCGATGAAGCCGAGGTCTGCCGCGTTCATATGGAATGTGACGGTCTTTTCTTCGCCTGCGCAAAGCGCTATCTTGGAGAAGCCTTTCAGCAGGCGTATCGGGGTCATTATCGAGCTTACAGTATCGCGCGTATAAAGCTCCGCTATTTCCTTGCCGTCGTAGCTGCCGACATTCTTTATCCTGACGGAAACCTCAAAATCCTCATCGGGAGCTATCTCCGATTTCGAGACGGAAAGGTCTGAATATTCATATTCCGTATACGAGAGACCGAAGCCGAAATCAAAGAGATTTCCCTCCTCGACATCGCAATATCTGAAATAATGCCAGCCGGGATACTGCGCATAATAGCAGGGAAGCTGCCCCGATGTTCTCGGGAAAGAAATCGGCAGCTTGCCGCTCGGATTATATTTGCCGGCTATAAGCTCCGCCGTGCAGAGACCGCCGAGGTCGCCGCTGTTGAAGGTTTCGATAAGCGCATCGGAAAGCTCCGCCACCTCACCTACGCAGAGCGGCTTTCCGCATACGAGAACGGTGACAATCGGCTTGCCTGCGGCTTTGATTTTACGCGCAAGCTCATTCTGCCTGCCGGTGAGCTCGAGCGTGGCACGATCCTTGCATTCGCCGTTGAGCGTGATATCATCGCCGAGAACGAGAATGACAATATCGGCTTCCTCTGCCGCCTTTACGGCAAGCGTCATCTCAGCTTCATCGCTTTCATCACCGCGCACGGAACAGCCCTTGGCGTAAACAATCTCGGAATCGGGGAATATTTCTTTCATTCCGCGGAGTACCGTGTAGCAGTCATTTTTTATCGGATAATGCTCCGATTCGGGGCGATGGCTGAAATATACCCAGTCGCCGAACTGCGCCTTGATATCGTCCGCATTCGGACCTATCACGGCTATTTTCTTCGGCGCATTTTTCAGCGGGAGAATGCCGTTATTTTTGAGCAGAACGAGACTTTCACGCGTCAGCTCGCGGTTTATTTCTATATGCTCGGGGCAGGCGATGACGCTTCTCGGCAGGCGCTTTCTCTTGCCGTCGAAAAGCCCGAGGGCAAATTTAACGCGGAGAATATTTGCCACGGCTTCATCTATGATGCTCTCGTCTATGCGACCCTCGCGCACCTGCTTCACTATGGAATCGCAGAATTCATAGCAATTCATGCTCATATCGTTGCCGGATTCCACGGCGAGTCTTGCCGCATCGTCGAAATTGCCCGCGACGCGCTGTTTCTTTATCAGATGATAGATATTCATCCAGTCGGTGACGACAAATCCCTCAAATCCGAGCTCATCGCGCAGGATATCGCGCATAAGAGTGCGATGGGCTGTAAGCGGAGTGCCGTCGATGGAACCGTAAGCTGTCATGATACTGCTCGCACCCGCCTTGATACATTCGGCAAATGGAGGAAGAAATGTTTCGCGCACCTTTCGTATCGTTGCCTCGGTATCATATGAATCCTTGCCGCCTGTCGCTTCTCCGTAGCCGATATAATGCTTGAGGCAGGAGATGACAAGCCCGTCTTTTTCATAGCCGCGGACGATAGCGGCACCGAGCCTGCCGGTAAGATAAGTATCTTCGCCGAAGGTTTCATCCACGCGTCCCCAGCGCGTATCGCGCGCAAGGCAAAGCACGGGGGAGAATACCCAGTCAAGCCCGTCGGCATTTACTTCTTCGGCTGTCGCCTGCCCCATTTTTTCTATCAGCTCTTCATTCCATGAGCAAGCCATGCCGAGCTGAGTGGGAAATACCACTGCGCCGTTGAGAAAAGCATGACCGTGAATTGCATCTATGCCGAATATCGGAGGAATTTTCATGCGCGTTTTTGCCGCGGCATCGCGAACTGCATCTGCATCCTTGCCGAGTACATGGAGAAATGAGCCTGCGCCCGCTTCAATGAATTTTTCATATGTGCCCTCGGGATATTCCGCAACATTGCTTATCTGGAACATCTGGAGAACCTTTTCTTCAAGCGTCATCTCGGAGATGAGAGACGATATCTTCTTTTCGTTTTCGGGATTTTTCTTCATAAATTGCACCGCCTTACTGAATGCGTTTGATAATTTATTTTACCATCACGAGGGTAAAAAGTCAACATCAAATGCCAATGCAGGCGATATTTTTTGGCAAATAACAAGAACGGAAATAAAAAATAAAATTTTTATCGATTTCGGTGAGAAAATCAGCGAGTTCTTACGACTAATTAGTGTAATTCGGAGGAAAACTATCCGAAAAAGAACCAAATACCCGCAAAACGGCGGAAGAAAGGCAGAAATTTAAAATGAAAAAGATTATTGCACTTATCCTCGTGGCAGTTATGCTCACGGCACTCGCATCCTGCGTGAAGAACCCCGACAACGAAAGCTCTTCGTCTTCATCATCGACAAGCGCAACAACAGAGTCTACAAAGAACGAACAGACAACTGAAACAACGGAATCCACAAAATCCACCGAAACAACAACCGCAAACAATCCTGTTACTCCTCCCGAGAAGAAGGAGCTTGCAGATATAATCAGCGCTACCTATGAAAAGCACCCGATTTCAATCGGCGTTTCCACAGAGCAGCTTGACCCGACGGAGATGGATGCGGATACCATAAGATATCTTGCGAGCGTCACCGGCGTTGATAAGATTTCCGAATTTTGCGTTTCCGGTCCTTTGATGGCTCCTCCTGCATACGAGATGGTAGTTGTCCGCGTAAAGAATGCTTCCGATGCCGAAGCCGTGGCTAAGGAAATGCTCGAAAATTCAGACCCCGGCAAGTGGATATGTGTTCGCGCCGAAGCGGTACGCATAGGCGTCTGCGGCGACACGATAATGATGGTTATGTCTTCTGCTGAGGAAGCAGGTGCTCTCATATCCGCTTTCGGTGAGGTATGCGGCGGACTTACACTCACTCTCGAAAAATAACGAACCGAACTTAATTAAATAAAGCAAGCCGGAATCTCCGGCAGAAAGGGGACGATATGAAAAACTTTTTTATGGCTGCTGTTGCGTTAACACTCTGTATGGGGATGCTCCTCGGAATCACCGCCTGCGGGGCGGTCAGAGCATCTGATTTGCTTTCGCTCGTTACACCGAATGAGGTGGGCGGCAAGGCGAGCGATGATGAGTTTGCCGCCGCATATACTGACTTTGCCAAGAAGCTTTGCGCCGGCTCGGCGAAAGATGACGGAAATGTGCTCATCTCGCCGCTCTCTGTCATGCTTGCGCTCTCGATGACGGCAAACGGCGCCAACGGGGAGACTCTGTCGGAGATGGAGAGGGTTCTCGGCGGCGATATTCCGCTCTCGGAGCTCAATGAGTATCTTTACACTTATGCGAAAAATCTCTACAGCACAAACGATTGCAAATTGAGCATCGCAAACTCAATCTGGTTCCGCGAAGGGGTGAATGTGAAAAATCCGTTCCTCCAGGACTGTGCCGATTACTATGCGGCACAGCTCTATCGCGAGCCATTTAATCAGGCTACGGTAAAGAAGATAAATCTTTGGGTCCGCGACAATACCGATAAGATGATAAACAAGGTCATCGACAGTATCGAAAGGGATACCGTGATGTATCTGATAAACGCCATAGCTTTCGACGCGAAATGGGCAACGAAATTTGAAGATACGAGAAAAGATGTCTTTACTAATTCAAGGGGCGAAAAGGAAAATATCACATATCTCTGCGGCGAGCGTCACGGCGGATATTTTGAGCTTGATGACGCAAAGGGAATAGCTCTGAATTACAAGGGCGGCAAATACAGCTTTGTTGCCATTCTCCCGAATGATGAAAACGCTGATATAAACGGATATTTTGCTTCGGCTGATACAAAAAGTATCATTACTGCGATAAAGAACGCGAAAAATAACGGCACGGAAGTAAATCTTCGCCTGCCGCAGTTCAAATTCGATTATGAAACGGAAATGACGGATATTCTCTCCGGAATGGGTATGCCGAGGGCGTTCTCGTCTGCCGCGGATTTTTCTAAAATTTCAGATGAACCCCTTGCCATAAGCCGCGTGTTACACAAAACACATATTGAGGTTGATAAGGACGGCACAAAGGCTGCAGCTGTTACGGTTATCGGAGTGAAATGCACCTCCGCGGGACCTGCAGAGAACCCGATAAACCTCTTTTTCGATCGTCCGTTTGTCTTTATGATAGCGGATAATGAAACAGGAATGCCGATATTCGTCGGTACTCTTGCAACGGCAAAATAATTTAAATACCTCGCTTTGAAGGCGACGGAGCGCATTTTTGCTCCGTCGCCGCTTTTATTTATGAAAAACACTTGAAAAAATCAGGCATAAGGTATATAATAAAAATGTGATAATTAAGAGGATTTAACATACGGGGGAAAAAGAGATGAAGGTACTTGTGATAGCGACAAGCCTGCGTGAAAACAGCAATTCAGATATGCTGGCAAAGGCTTTCATGCGCGGAGCCGAGGACGCGGGGCATGAAACGGTCTACATATCGCTGAAGGGGAAGAATATCGGCTACTGCGACGGATGCCTTTCGTGTCAGAAAACAGGCATATGCACAATAAAGGACGATATGACGGAGATACTCGAGCATATCCGCACAGCCGATGTTATAGCTTTTTCCACTCCTATATATTACTATGAAATGTGCGGTCAGATGAAAACTCTGCTTGACCGCGCAAATCCGCTCTACGGGACGGAATGTAATTTCCGCCGCGTATATATGCTTTCCACAGCCGCCGAGTATGTCGACAGCGTACCCGACAGAGCGATAGCGGGGCTTTGCGGCTGGATAGAATGCTTCCCGAAGGCGAAGTTTGCCGGCTCTGTATTCAAGGGCGGCGTAAACGAACCGGGCGAAATAAACGGAAGCCGAAAGATTATCTCCGCATACGAGGCGGGAAAATCGGTAAAATAAGACGATAAGAAGATAAGTAAAAATGCCGTGCGAAAGGCAAATTCTCATAAGGATATTTTTAAGAATCCATCTAAATCTGCCGATTGAGAGTGCAAACAAAAACACGCAGAATTCAGAAATGAACTCTGCGTGTTTTTGTCTACACTTTTTGTCATTGAAAAACAGCCGAAAAAATGGTATAATTAATTCAGAAAGAATAATCTCCACGGAGGACTTACCATGCCATACGACCAAAAGACGCGGGATGCGCTTCAGGCATATTATGAAACGCATGATTTTACCGGAAACATCCCTGCCTTTGATGACAAAAAATATACGCCCGCACAACTAAGGAAATTGCAGAGATGTTTATACAGCCCCGAGACTTTTTACAGTCTGTGGCTGTTTTCTGTTTGCAGTCTATCAGCAACGTTACCGCGCATAAAAACGGGGGAATCGATATTAAGGTTCGTTCTTTATAAAATCTTAACACCATTCGTAAAAAATCTAATGCCATCTTTACGGGAAAGGTGATAATATAATGCCGATAAATGAAATCGAGGTTTTTGCATGGAAATACTGAAAAGAAAACTATCTTCGTTTCAAATAATACTGCTGGGGTTTGCAGGGGTCATATTACTCGGCGCTTTGATATTAACTCTGCCGATTTCTTCAAAATCGCATGAATGGACTTCTTTTATAGACGCGCTTTTCACTTCGACGTCTGCCGTATGCGTAACGGGACTTATTGTGTTCGATACCGCAACGCACTGGACGATATTCGGGCAAATCATTATATTGTTGTTAATTCAAATCGGCGGTATGGGCGTTGTAACAATTGCAGTTTCACTTGCTGTTGCCTCCGGTAAAAAAATCGGGCTGTTCAGCCGCGAAACAATGAAAAACGCAATTTCCGCGCCGAACGTGAGCGGAATCGTTCGGTTGACCGGATTTATAATCAAGGGGATCTTTTTGATTGAAATAATCGGGGCGCTGATTATGCTCCCTGTGTTTTGCACGGATTACGGCGCAGAAGGTATATGGATGGCGGTTTTTCACTCCGTGTCTGCATTTTGCAATGCCGGATTCGATATTATGGGAACCAAAAGCGGCGAATTTACTTCTCTGACTCACTACTCCGCACAACCGGTTATCAATATTACGATTATGCTGTTAATCATTGTCGGTGGTATCGGTTTCCTTGTATGGGAAGACATTTGCAAACACAAGTGGCGAATAAGAGAATATCGCACGCAGAGCAAACTTGTTTTGATTGTTACGGCTGCGCTGATTGTTTTCCCCGCTGTTTATTTCTTCTTTTTTGAATGTGGCGATTTACCTGTAGGAGAGCGCATACTTGCGTCTTTGTTTCAATCCGTAACGCCGAGAACGGCAGGCTTTAACACGATAAATCTTACCGCAATCAGTGATACGGGATTATACCTGATGATTATTCTTATGTTGATAGGCGGTTCACCAGGGTCAACCGCAGGCGGTATGAAAACGACAACGATAGCGGTTCTGTTTTCTTCTGCTTTTTCCGTTTTCCGAAAAAAAGACAACGCCGAAGTTATGAAACGTCGGATTGATGATGAAACCGTAAAAACAGCTTCGGCAGTATTTTTGATGTACATAACTCTGTTTTTGGTTGGCGGAATGGCTATCAGTACGATTGAAAATTTGCCTATCACATCATGTCTTTACGAAACAGCCTCCGCCGTAGGTACGGTAGGACTGACACTCGGCATTACTCCGACACTCGGAAGTGCTTCTAAAATGATTCTGATTATGTCCATGTTCTTCGGTCGGGTGGGCGGATTAACGCTGATCTATGCCGCTTTCGGAGCAAATAAAAAGCAAGTAGCAAAACTTCCGGCGGATACAATTGCCGTCGGCTGAGCTGAGGAGGATATTTATATGAAAACAAAATCTGTTTTATTGATAGGTCTCGGACGTTTTGGGAAATACATAGCAATGAAATTGCACGAATTGGGACATGAGATCATGGCAGTAGACGAAAATGAGGAAAGAATTAACGATGCTATGCCATATGTGACTAACGGACAAATCGGTGACAGCACAAGCGAAGCGTTGCTGAAATCTCTCGGTATAAAAAATTACGATGTTTGTATCGTAACAATCGGTGGGAATTTCCAGAGTTCGCTTGAAACGACCTGCTTATTAAAGGAATTGGGCGCGCAAAAGGTTGTGTCTCGTGCCGAACAGGACGTACAGGCGAAATTCCTTCTGCGTAACGGCGCGGACGAAATTATCTACCCTGAAAAGCAACTTGCCACATGGGCTGCAATCCGATATACATCCGACCATATTCTCGATTATATAGAACTCGGTGATTCCTGTTCGATTTTTGAAGTGTCCGTTCCGCAGGCATGGATAGGAAAATCAATTGCAGAGATCGATATTCGCAGAAAATACAATGTAAATATCATCGCCACAAAGAAAAACGGAAAAATCAATGCGGTGGTTACCGCCGACACAATCCTTTCCGGAGAGGAAACGCTTTTGGTGCTCGGACAATACAAAGCACTGCAAAAGTGTTTTGATATTTAACTGCTTCAAAAGAAGGCGACCTTATGAAAGATGTGATTGTTATTATCGCAGTAACAGCAGTTATAGTTTTCGGCTTTTTTATTATGAAAATGATAGACGTCTTCTTGGAAGAAAACAGGAAAGCAATTGAAAAAGAAAATCAAAAGAAAGAAATTCCTATGATGTTTCTTGATGCCGAAAACAATGAAAAAGCCATATCGGATATCGAACTATTCAGGCAAAAGCACCGTGACGTCAGAATCGTCGTTTACGATGAATCCGAAGTTGACCTGACCGAAACCGTAAAAAGCTACTTGAACGATTTTACATATTTTTGAAAATTTTCTTTTACACTGCATAAAAAGCCATTCCGAGTCCGGCAGAAAGAAGTATTAAAAAAATCGGAGAGGCGGCCTTTTTTCTGACTTTTTTGAAAATAATCGCAAAAATCGCAATAATAACAAATATAATAATGCCCTTTACATCAAGAGCGAGAGAATTACCTGCGCTTTCAAATCCGAAAAGAACGCCAATCAGCATTGTAAACGCCGTCGCAAGGATCAAACCGATTACGCACGGACGTATGCCGCTTAAAAACGCCTGAACGCCCTGATATTTCAAAAAACTGCGTATAAGCGAGGCAATGATTAAAATAACGATAAAAGACGGTAAAACGACGCCGAGCGTGGCAAGAAACGAACCGAAAATTCCTCCCTGTGCAGAACCTATAAACGTTGCCATATTGACAGCGATTGGTCCGGGAGTTGATTCCGAAACGGCAATCATATCGAGCAACTGTTTTTCTGTGAGCCAGCCGTGAGTCAGAACCTTCTCCCGAATCAGCGAAATCATACCATATCCGCCGCCGAAAGAAACAGCGCCGATTTGAAGGAACGTTAAAAATAGTTCAAGGTATATCATTTTTTATTTCTCCTTGCATGAATCAAACGTATCATATAGACAAAAAGCCCAATAAATCCGCTTATTACAATATAAAATATGCTCGAAAAATTAACAGAAAATACTGAAAATGAAATCATACACGCAAGAGTGGTCGTAAGAATAACAATGTTGAATATGTTTTTTTGCATATCATTCAACATTTTTAAACCGGCGGACATTATAAGATATATTACGCACACCTGTATTCCGCGAAAGGCATAAGAAACCAACGTCAAGGATAGGAAAGAATCAAAGAAAAGAGAGATAAAAAATATAATAACGAAAGACGGAATACAGACCGCTACCGTGGCGAAAAATGCTCCCCAAAAGCCGAGAAGCTTATACCCGATATATGTGGCGGAGTTAATGGCCACAGGTCCGGGCGTAGATTCGGCGATCGCAACCATATCGATGAATTCATCTTTTTTCATCCATTTCTTTTTTGAAATAAATTCGTTTTCAAGCAATGCGATCATTGCATAACCGCCACCGAAGGTAAACAGTCCTATTTTCAGCATAGTAAAGAAAAGATTAAGATATTTTTTCATGGCGGACCTCCTTGTTTGAGAAAAACTTCATAATAAAAACGGATGCGATGCCGGTGATAACCATTGCTACCGACCAAAACTGCGATGGCGAAATGCCATAAAGAAACGTTCCTCTGTCATCACCACGCAAAAGTTCGATGAAAAATCTGAATATGCCATAAGATATCAGATAAAGGCTCACATTGTATCTGAAACTTTTTTGCAAAACAAGATAAAAGCAGATTGTAAACATGATAAGAAGAAATACTGCTTCAAACAGTTGCGTCGGATACACTTTGCTCGATAAATTCGGAAATTTTACACCCCAAAAACCGTTCGTTTCCTTTCCGTAACAACATCCGGCAAAGAAGCATCCGACACGGCCAAATGCATGAGCGATCAAAATACAACAAGGAAGAATAGAGAGAACCTGATAAAGTCGCATATTGAATTTTTTGCGAAATATAAAATAAACACATATAAAGCAAGCGGCGCCTCCGATGAGACCGCCTAAAAAGGTTATTCCGTCTCCAAAATGAAATTCTGCGTTCGGATTTTTGATATAATTGTAATTTGCCTGAAACAATGCCGCCGAAACAAAGCCGACCGCAATCGACACAATTCCGTCATAAAAAAGAAAATCGGCAAATTTTTTATCTGTGTTTTTCTTTTTCAAAAGATAAGCAAGCACTGCAAACGCGAATAGAATTCCGACAGCAACCATTATGCCATACATGTGAATATTTAAAAAAATAGGATTTGGTAACATAGCAACCCCTCCTTGATTTTTTATATTATATCACTTGACTTGTCATAAGTAAAATAGTATAATCTAATATAGTTTAT
>ENA-UOJS01000952-UOJS01000952.1-human-gut-metagenome-genome-assembly--contig:-C74-NODE-952-length-26925-cov-7.616040_pt1 | contig 26925 bp, 24 predicted proteins | sample MGYA00242355_ERZ723902 | MGnify/ENA metagenome assembly ERZ723902
GCAGCCCCACTGATTAGATTCAAGTGTGTATAACGATCAGGCGGCCTGGGACTTCTTATAATCCTCTACGATCTTCTGCGCGATATTTGCGGGAACGGTGGCGTAGTCGTTCACAGTGAATGTGAAGGAGCCGCGTCCCTGGGTCATGGCGCGAAGCGCTATCGGATAGTCCATGATCTCAGCCTTGGGAGCGATGGCATGAACAACGGTGTAGCCCTTCTTCTTGGCGGCATCCATACCCATGATGCTGCCGCGTCTCTTGTTGAGGTCGCCCATTATATCGCCGACGAGGGATTCCGGAACGGTGATATCAAGATCGCCGACAGGCTCCAGGATAACGGGAGCAGCCTCAAGCAGGCACTGCTTGTAAGCGAGCTGAGCGGCTGTCTTGAAGGAAATTTCATCGGAGTCAACGGGATGGTAGGAGCCGTCATGGAGATCGGCGGCAAGGTGCGTCATCGGGAAGCCCGCCGCGCCCTTTACCATAGCCTCGAGCAGGCCCTTTTCGACTGCAGGGTTGAAGTTCTTCGGAACGACGCCGCCGACAACGGATACCGTAAAGGTCAGGCCCTCTGCCTCACCGGGCGAGAACTTGATCCAGACATCGCCGAACTGACCGGAACCGCCGTTCTGCTTTTTGTGTCTGCCGTGGATATCAACGGTCTTGGTGATCTTTTCACGGTAAGCGATCTTCGGAGCAGCGAGCTTGATGGAAACGCCGTAGCGGTTCTTCAGCTTTGCGGCAAGTATCGTAAGGTGCATATCTCCGAGTCCGGAAATGAGCATCTGCTTGGTGTCGGGATCGGTCTCATACTTGAGCGTGAGATCCTCTTCGACCATTCTTGCCATGCTCTGCGAGATCTTGCCCTCGTCCTTTGCGGTCTCGGGTATCATTGCCTGAGTCATGTTGGGAACGGGGTAGGTGGTAGGAGCATATTTCTCTTCACCGCTCTCGCGGAGAGTGTTGTTCGTATTGGTGTTGGAGAGCTTTGCGATCATACCGATATCGCCGCATGCCAGCTCATCGACCTCGGTCTGGGTCTTGCCCTTGAGGGTATAGATATGAGCCATCTTTTCGGTGACGCCGGTGTTTATGTTCTTGAGCATCGCATCTCTCTTGAGAGTGCCGTTCATTACCTTGAAGTAAGACATCTTACCGACGAACGGGTCGGCAACGGTCTTGAATACGAATATCGCCGCGGGACCGTTGGGGTCGATCTTTGTGGTGGAGCCGTCCTCAAGCTCGGCAGTTCCCTTGGAGGTGAACTTCGGGAATGCGCTCACGGCAGAATCGAGCATTTCGGTTATGCCGGCAAGCGTCGTGGAGGAGCCGCAGAATACGGGCACGATGGTGCCGGAAACGATACCGTCATGGATAGCGGTAGCGGCTTCCTCGCGGGTGATCTCCTCTTCCTCAAGGACCTTCATCATGATGTCCTCGTTTACCATGGCTATGGCATCGTTGAAGTCGGACTTGTGGCTCTCGGCGGCGGCTTCAAGCTCGGGGGTCATAGCAATGTCTACCTTATTGCCCTTGGCGTCGCACTTGAACGCCTTCATGTCGATAAGATCGACGAACTGGATCTCCTTGCCCGCCTTTACGGGAACGACTATCGGGCAGACGGAGCTGCCGAATTTGTCCTTGAGCTGTTCGAACACGCGGTCAAAGTCCGCGTCGTTGTCATCGTACTTATTGATGAAGAATACCTTCGGTACGCCTATTTCGCTGGCATAATCCCATGCAAGCTCGGTGCCGACCTCAACGCCGGACTTGGCGTCAACAAGGATAACAGCGCTGCCCGCAACGCGGAGAGCCTGCTTTACTTCGCCTACAAAGTCAAGGTATCCGGGGGTATCGAGAACATTTATCTTGCAACCCTTCCAGATGACGGGCGCTATCGCCGTAGATATCGAAAAGCTTCTCTTGATCTCTTCGGGGTCAAAGTCGCAAACGGTATTTCCGTCTGATGTTTTACCGAGTCTGTCGGTCCCTCCGCTGATATAGAGCATTGCCTCCGCCAGAGAGGTTTTGCCACATCCGCCATGTCCAAGCAGAGCGATGTTGCGAATGTTGCCTGTTTCGAATTTCGCCATTGTGATTCCTCTTTCGTATTTATGGATTTTTATCAGCTGAACGGATATGATTTTTACCGTTCGACACGCCGGTAAATGCGGCGCGATAAAGTACAAATGTAGATATACATGACTGCGTTACACAGCCACATTTATTATTATACTATAACGATCGCGGTTTTGCAAGAGTTTTTTGGACACTTTGCTCTTAAAAAACTGATTTTTTTGCGTTAGTTTTATGATTTTTGGCTTTTTCCCGCCCTGCAGTCATTCGCCGGCAATGCCGAACAGCGTCATGGCATTTCTTCGCGTAATATCCGCGGTGCTTCCCCCCTCAAGTCCGAGCACATCGTCTATCACGGCGGCGGTGTATGCGGCATATGCCGAATAATTCAGTCTGCCGCGGAAAGGCTCGGGGGCAAGATAAGGGCAGTCGGTCTCCACGAGCAGGCGCTCGCGCGGGATCTCTTCGACGACCGAGCGCACGTGCCGCGCGTTTTTGAATGTCACGGTACCGGAAAATGAAATGTAAAACCCGCGGCGGCAAAGCTCAAGCGCCATCTCCGCGCTTCCGGAATAGCTGTGAAATACGCCTCTTACGCCGGGGTGACGCAGGACCGCCTCAAAGCAATCGCCGTGCGCCTCGCGGTCATGGATGATCACGGGCAGGTCGAGCTCACGCGCAAGCGAAAGCTGTGCGTCAAGGTATTTCTCCTGAAGCGCGCTGTCGTACGGTTGCCAGTGATGATCCAACCCTATCTCGCCAAGGGCGACTATCTTGTTTTCTCTACGCGAGACGAGCATTTCGGCAAGCGCCCCCAGCTCGCTGTCAAAATCGCCGTACATCCCGATATCGGACGGATGTATGCCGACCGCGGCGTACATCAGCGGATATCCCGCCGCCATGCGCACCGATGCTCGGGAGTTTTCAATATTGGTTCCTACATTTATAATGCCCGCCATGCCGCGTGCAAAGCATTCGCTGACGGCGGCATCGGCGCCGCCGTCAAATTCAGCCGCAAAGCGTGCATCCGTGTAATGCGCGTGCGTATCGAATACGCCGCGCGGGGACAGTGTATCCGCCATTTATCTCACTCTCTGTCCCAGCGGAGTTTCGGGAGCAAGGAACACGACTCTCACATCGTCCTCGCCGGATGCGAGCAGCATCCCCTCCGACTGCACGCCGCAAAGGGTCGCCGGCGCAAGGTTTGCGACAACTATGACCTTTTTGCCCACAAGCTCTTCGGGCTTATAGAACTTTGCGATACCGGATACTATCTGACGCTTTTCGTATCCGAGATCGACTGTCAGCTTAAGTAGCTTTTTCGCCTTCGGCACCGGCTCGCAGGTCTTTATCTCCGCGGTGCGCAGTTCGACCTTCATGAAGTCGTCGTAGCCGATAACGGTGCAGCCCTCCGGCTTTTCGGGTGCTTTTTCGGCTTCGGCAGCAGCCTCCGCCGCCTTGTGCGCCGCCTCTATCTCCGCATAGATGATATCGAGCGTCTTCTTTTCGTCGATACGGGAAAAGAGAACGCGAGTGTCTCCCACGCTATCGCCTGCCTTCATGCCGCAGAAGCGCTCGGCGGTACCTATCGAATCAAGCGAGGTCTCGGCGGTCCCAAGCTCCGAATATATCTCCTCCGCGGAGGCGGGGATGATAGGCTCGAGCATGACCGCCGCCCATCTTATGGCTTCGGTAAGATCGTAAAGCACCGTTCCGAGGCGTCCACGCGACGCTTCGTCGCGTGCAAGCACCCACGGCTGTGTTTCATCGATGAACTTGTTTGCGCGGCGCAGGAGCGTGAGGATCGACTCAACGGCATCCGCAACGCGGAAGTTCTCCATCGCCTCGCGGTAATCGCCGACAGCGGCGATCGCCGTTGCAATTAGGTCGCTGTCAAGCTCATCACGGCAGTCGGGCGCGGCAATGACCTTGTCAAAATACTTCTTCTGCATGTCCAGAGTACGCTTTACAAGGTTGCCGAGGTTATTTACAAGATCGGTATTGTATCTTGCCAGAACGCTTTCCCACGTTATCGAGCCGTCCGAACCGTACGGCATTTCAGCCAGCGCGTAGTATCTTACTCCGTCAACACCGACATACTCCGAGAGCTTGTCGGCATACACAACGTTGCCCTTGGACTTTGACATTTTACCGGTCCCAAAATTGAACCACGGATGACCGAAAATTTTCTGCGGGAGCGGCAGACCGAGCGCCATGAGGAATATAGGCCAGTAAACGCCGTGGAATCTCATGATGTCCTTGCCTATGATGTGTACGGAGGCGGGCCACAGCTCTCGGAAATTCTCCGACTGCTCCTCATAGCTCTTATCCGGATCGTATCCGATCGCGGTGATATAGTTCGTAAGCGCATCAAGCCACACGTAAACGACATGTCTCGGGTCTGACGGCACCTGTATGCCCCATGTGAATGACGTGCGGGAGAGGCAGAGGTCCTGAAGTCCGGGAAGCAGGAAGTTGTTGAGCATTTCCTTTTTGCGGGATTCCGGCTCGATGAATCCGGGGTGAGAATTTATATACTCTATGAGTGCGGGCGCATATTTCTTCATATTAAAGAAGTATGCTTCCTCGCAGGCGCGGCTCACGGGTGCGCCGCAGTCGGGACACTTGCCGTCCTCGACCTGAGTCTCGGTATAAAAGGACTCGCAGGGCTTGCAGTACCAGCCCTCATATTTTCCTTTATATATATCGCCCTGGCGAAGGAATCTTTCAAATATCTTCTGTACCGTTTTTACATGGCAATCCTCCGTCGTGCGGATAAAGCGGTCGTATTTGACATTCATAAGATCCCACACGCCGCGTATCTCTCCCGATATCTTATCGACGTATGTCTGGGGATCGACGCCCGCCTTTTCGGCATAGTCCTGTATCTTCTGACCGTGCTCGTCCGAGCCTGTGCAGAAATACACATCGTAACCCGCTTTGCGGCGGTAACGCGCCAGAGCATCCGCGACTATCGCGTCATATGTGTTGCCTATGTGCGGCTTTGCCGATGCATAGGCAATAGCCGTGGTGATATAATATCTGTTCTTTTTCTCGCTCATTATTATTTATGTCCTTTCGGTTTCATTATTTTCCTGATCGTCAGCCGGGGCGGGATCGTCCTCGGCGGCAGTATCTATGAGGTAGGCTTCAAGCGTCATAAGAGGAACGGTGTGAAAGACGAACAGCACGCACACCGTCAAAAGCGACAAGCAGCAAAGCGGGACGCGCCGCCATGCCGCTCCGGTATATACCCTGCGGAAGCGGAAGGCGTGATGCAGTGCCTGGGCCGCACCGCGCGGTGCAGCCCGTGACGGATCAAGCATCATTCCGCGCGCCGCTATCGAAAGCGTGCGCATGAGCCGCCACCACACAAGCATTGCTATCGCCGCGCACGGGACGTAGATGTACAGCGTATCCGACATCCACAGATACATAAGCGCGGCAAACGGCAGGAGCCAGCGCACCGCAAGCATAAGGAATGCCGCGACGGATGACAGCCAGCCCGACACCGACGCATAAGCCTCAAAAAGAACGCATAACTCCGCCCTTCCGTCGTGTACCGCGGCGGCGCACATACGGTAAAAGCCCGCAAGCATCGGGGCGCAAAGCGCCGTAAGACACAGCGAGATGACAAGCACCTGCAGATAATCCGGCACATCTGCCGGAATTGCATAGCATACAGCCGACGGAACTATGAACGCCGCCGCGAATGCCGTCATGCAGAACACCGTACCGAGCGTGAGCGAAAGACGCACCTCGGGGATGCCGAGAACGGCGGCGGCAGTCGTGCGCGTATTCATTATCCTGCCATACGCCGCCGCGCGGTCAAGCGCGCGGCTCATTTTATTTCCTTGCCGCCCACAAATACGCGGCAAAGATCGATCTTCTTTTCATTCTCGTCAACATGGCAGAAAAGCATATCGGCGCGCGCACCGGGAGCTATCGCGCCGACCTCGCCGGCAAGTCCCACCTCGGCGGCGGGATTCAGCGTTGCCGCCTTCACCGCGTCGGCGATCGTGATATTGCAGAAGCGCGCAAGATTTTCGACTGCGCGGCGCAGATCGAGCGTGCTGCCTGCAAGCGCACCGTCCGGAGTACGCGCGATACCGTCCACCACATGTGCGGGCGTACCGGCGATAAGATAGTCGCCGTCCGGCGCCCCGGCTGCCGCCATGGAATCGCTTATCAGAACAAGGCGGTCAAGCCCTATGATCTTCAGTGTGAAATCCACCATATGCGGAGCTATGTGCATACCGTCGCATATAAGCTCGCAATATCCGCCGCTCATCAGCGCGGCGGCAGCCGCTCCGCCCTCGCGGTGATGTATCTGCGGCATTGCATTGTAAAGGTGCGTAAAGCTTACGCCGTATTTTTTCCACGCGGCGTACGCCTCATCGTATGTCGCATCAGTGTGACCGAGCCCGAGCGTTGCGCCCAGCTCGAGCGCACGGCGCGCAAAAGCGTCGCCGTCAAGCTCAAGCGCCGCAGTGATGTGCGCCGGCAGACCGGCAGACTCCATAAAGGCGTCAAGCTCGGCGGGATCGAGCGGCGCAAGGTATTCCGGGTTGTGCGCGCCGCGCTTTTTTTGATTGAGATATCTCCCCTCAAGATGAACGCCGAGGAAGCATGCGCCGCCGCTGTCGCCCTTCATCGACCGCACAAGCTCCGCCGCGCGGCAAAGCTCGGAGAACGGCGCTGAAGCGAGCGTCGGGAAAAGAGATGTCACGCCTGCGCGGGCATAGGAAAGCGCCGCACGGCGCATTCCTTCGCCGTCCGAGAAGTTGAAGTCCTCGCACACTCTGCCGTGAGTATGTACATCGACAAAGCCGGGGAGTATATGACAGCCGCAGGCGTCTATCCGGCGCTCCGGCGTCGGAAGGTGCGCATATGCGTGTCTCGACTCCGGAAGGACATCTATTATCCTTCCCTCTCCCTCCGACTCGCCGAAAAGCAGCGCGCCCTCAAAAAACGAGCGTGACGCGGGATCGTATATCAATGCATTCTGGATCAAAGTACGCACAAAATTATCCTCCGGGGATGAAAAATAGTTTTGGTCTTATCCGTGGCGTCAGTCAACTATCTGCCAGACAACAGTCACGGTATCGCTTATATTTATATCTTCCGGCGTGATATCTGGAGACGCCGATTCAGCCGCGCACTTTGCAAGCATCATATTGCCGAACGGACGCACGACCATATCCGGCTCGCAGCCCGACGCAACTATCTCCTGCGCCTTCATAATTCCGTTCATGCTCGCCGCCTTTGCAAGGCGCTCCGCCTTGCGGCGCGCATCCGCGACTGCTTTGTCAAGCAGCTCAAGGCTTGCCGACTCACGGTCACGCAACGTGTATTCGATCCTGAATTCCGGCACCGCCGGGCATTTTGAAAGCGCTGTCAACACGCGCCCGAGCATTGCATTATCGGCATCGAATTCGATCCACAGTTCCTGACGGAAGGAATATCCTACAAAAATGCGGTCGTAATTCCCGTCGCTGTCGCGGCGGTTTTCGTACTCTGTGCTTATGCTGAAATTCCGGGTCTTTATATCCTCATCCTTGAAGCCGATACCGCGGAAGCACTCGGTGAGCGCACCGCTCTGCTCTGCCGACATCTGCATTACCGCATCATATTCGGGGCGCACGCCCGATATCGTCATATTGAGCCGGATGAGATCCGGCTTGAGGGACAGCGAACCGGTACCTTCGGTCTTTACGGTCTTTATCATTTTTACTCCAACCTTTCCCGCCGCACGGCGGCGATACATATCATTCTATCTTTATATTATAATGCAAAAGGTTTTCGAAAGCAAGTTTTTTTTGGAATTTAATTTGTTTTTTTGCCCCGTGCGACGAAAAAAACACCGCAGCGGCATAAATTGCGGCGCGGCGGCATAAATATCCGTAAAAGAAACACCAGACGGAGGAAAAATGAAGACGATATCAGCCGTAAGGCTCGTATGCGCCGCGGCACTGCTTGCGGCTTTGCTTATGCTCGCGGGCTGCGCCAGGCGCGCCGATGTGTGCGATGTGCTAGCCGCCGCGCTCGGCTCCGCCCCGGACCGCCCGGAGGGGTCCGTTTATTCCACATCGGCAGAGAGCGGCAGTCCATGCGCGCTTGACAGCGAACTTGCCGCCGTACTGTGGGGGAACGGCTCGCCGCCGCCCGCCTTTGCGCTGGTCAATTCAGCCGCAGTCTTTTTGCCGACAGGGCAGGTCGCATTTGAGGCGGCTGTGCTTGAATGCACATCGACCGACTCGGCTGCCGACGTAGCTCTTATGTGCTGTGAGCGCGGCGAGTCACTCGGACGCGCCGCCGGCGACAGCGGCGCCGAGGTATCTGTCGCAATATACGGCAGATACGTCGTTGCGTTGCTTTGCCGCTCGCCGGAGACGGTGCAAAAGGCAGCGGGCGCGGCTGTCAGAAAAGGCTGACTATCCAGTATATCACGCCGCACACGGCACCCGCCAGAGTGCCGTAAAGCAGAACGGGTCCCGCCACGGTGAATATTTTTGCGCCGAGACCGAGCACAAAACCCTCGTCGCGGCTGTCTACGGCGGCGGAAACGACGGAATTGGCAAAGCCCGTTATAGGCACGAGCGTACCGGCGCCCGCGACCTTGGCTATATTGTCAAAAACGCCCGCAGCCGTCAGCACGGCGGCAACAAAGATCAGCGTAACGGATGTAAGCAGTCCGGCGTCGTCACGCGCCATTCCGAAGGTAACATAAAGCCGCGTGAGCGCCTCGGCGACGGCGCATATAAGCCCGCCGAACAGAAAAGCCATAAGCGAATTGCGCACCACGCGGCTTTTCGGCGCGTGAGCGTCCGCGTACTGTTTGTATTTTTCACTTCCGATATTCACTGTGATCTCCTTTTATTTTGATATTTACATTCCCGCCGCAAGGGTGTATAATATTATCGTATCAATGCGAAAGGCAGGATTATGTAAATGTCGGATTGGGAAAACTTCAAAACCGGTGCGGAACGCTTTTTCGATCGTGCAACGCGCGAGGCGCTCAAGCTCGGCGACACAGCCGCGCTGAAGCTGAAAATAAAAAATCTTGAGATAAAACTCGACGAGGAATATTCAAAGCTTGGCAGGCTCTGCTACAAAAAGCTCCGTCTTGACGCCGACAACGCGGCGGAAATAGACGCGGCGCTCGACGAGGCGGAAAAGACCTCGGCGATCCTCGATACGCTTCGCGCAGAGCTTGAAAAGCTCCGCACAAAAAACGAAAACAAGTGATCGCCGGCAGCCGTGACCGCGGCAAAATGCCGCGGTCACGGTGCGGTCCGCCTTGCGGCTCAGAGAAATGCTTTCAGCTTCTCGGCGGACGATTCCTCGAATCTCACCGTTTCGCGTGCAAGCGCCACCGCTTCGGCGTCCGGCTTTTCAAGCCGCTCCTCGGCGCTGATGGCGCGGCGCAGGTCGGTCACGCCCATACCGGCGCCCTGTATCATCATCTCGGCGATGTGAGACGCGGACGAATCGGCCATGGTGTTTACAGCCATGCTCATCTTGACGGCTGCCTTTGCAAGTGCGCCCTCCTCCTTCGGCTCCTCGCCGCGGTCGCGCGACAGCTTTGCGGCGCGCGAGGCAAGCTCCTCATATCTGTCAAGCTCGGAGGTCATCTCGACTCTCAGCTTTTCGTTTTCAACGTGACCGATAAGATCGGTTATCGAATCGGCTCCCATCTTTGTATTCTTGTAGATCTCGGCGGCAAGCGACTTGCCGTTTTCTTTTTTATCTTTATCGGACATTTTTTCACTCCTCCTCAGGGATTGGCGGCATCGGCTCCGCCCATGCTATGATTATTTCCCGCACGCGGAAAAATATGCGTGCGCACAGCCCGCGCCGAATTTACCGTTTGTTTTCAAATCCAGCCCCAAAGCCTACATAAAAAGTAGTATAGTATTTTAGTATAAATTTCAAAGAGGTGACTTATATGCTTGTTTCAACAAAGGGCAGATACGCACTGCGCGTGATGCTTGAGCTTGCCGAGCGTCCCGAGGGCGAATATGCAGCCCTTGCAACGATAGCAGAGGATCAGGGGATATCGGAAAAATATCTTGAGAGCATAATCTCGGTGCTTTCAAGATCCGGGCTTGTTGACGCACTGCGCGGCAAGGGCGGCGGCTACCGTCTCAACCGCCCCGCAGCCTCATATTCGGTGGGTGAGATACTGCGGCTGACCGAGGGAACGCTCGCTCCGGTGTCCTGCCTTGAATGCTCGCCCAACAAGTGCGACCGCGCCGGCGCCTGCCGCACTCTGCCGATGTGGGAAAAGCTCGACGGGCTTATAAACGGATATCTTGACAGCGTAACGCTTGCCGACCTGCTTGAAGAACCGGAAAAATAAAATTTACCGGATATATACGAAAAAATCCCGAAGAAAAGCAAATGCCTATTGACAAGGTAGGCGAAACATGCTATAATGCAATAAACCCACAAAAAAGATAGGTAATAAAAATACAGGAGTCACGGAAAATGCAGATATATGCCGACAATGCGGCGACTACAAAAATGAGCCGCGCATCGATAGACGCGATGCTCCCCTACATGGAAACGTATTACGGAAACCCCTCAAGCCTTCACAGCGTCGGGCAGCGTGCCGCGGAAGCTCTTGCCGATGCGCGTGCGCGCATAGCGGCGCGCCTCGGATGTCAGCCCCGCGAGATCACATTCACCTCCGGCGGCAGCGAGGCAGACAATCAGGCTCTCATCTCGGCTGCAAGGCTTGGAGAGAAAAAAGGCAAAAAGCATATAATCTCGACCGCGTTTGAGCACCACGCTGTGCTCCACACGCTTGAAAAGCTGAAAAAGGAGGGCTTCGAGGTTGAGCTTCTTCCCGTCGGCAGCACCGGCACCGTTACCGCGGCGCAGGTCGCGGCGGCGATACGACCCGATACCTGCCTTGTCAGCGTTATGTATGCAAACAATGAGATCGGCTCGGTAATGCCGATAGCCGAGATCGGCTCCGTCTGCCGCGCGGCGGGCGTGCTGTTCCACACAGACGCGGTACAGGCGGCGGGACATCTGCCGATAAACGTTAAGGAACAAAACATCGATATGCTCTCGCTTTCGGGACACAAGTTCCACGGTCCCAAGGGAATCGGCGCGCTTTACGCGCGGCAGGGCATCCTCCTCACACCGGTCATCGAGGGCGGCGCGCAGGAGCGCGGCAAACGCGCGGGTACCGAAAACATCCCCGCCATCGTCGGCATGGCTGCCGCATTCGACGAAGCCTGCGAGCATATGGCGGAAAACACCGCGTATATCAGCGCACTGCGCGACAAGCTGATAGCGGGACTCTCGCCCATTCCCCACTCCGCCCTTAACGGCGACCCGGTAAACCGTCTGCCCGGAAATGTTCACTTCTGCTTTGAAGGCATAGAGGGCGAAAGCCTGCTTTTGCTGCTTGACGCGCGCGGGATATGCGCCTCGTCCGGCTCGGCATGCACCTCCGGCTCGCTCGATCCCAGTCACGTTCTGCTTGCGATAGGCAGACCGCACGAAATAGCGCACGGCTCGCTTCGCCTCACGCTCTGCGAGACCAACACAGCCGAAGAAGTCGAATATATGCTCCGCGCCATTCCCGAGGTCGTGAGCTATCTGCGCGGGATGTCGCCGCTGTGGAGAGAAAAATGCGAGGGCGAAAAGCCCTTCCTGCTTTGATGAAGCTAAAGAAAGGAATATAAAACAATGGCACTTTACAGTGAAAAGGTAATGGATCACTTCATGCACCCGCGCAACGTCGGTGTGATAGAAAACGCGGACGGCGTCGGCGAGGTCGGCAACGCAAAATGCGGCGACATAATGAAGATATACCTCAAAATAGATAACGACATCATCACGGACGTAAAATTCGAGACCTTCGGCTGCGGCTCGGCGATCGCCTCCAGCTCTATGGCGACCGAGCTGATAAAGGGAAAGCCGCTCTCCGAGGCGCTCACCCTGACAAACAAGGCAGTGACCGAGGCGCTTGACGGTCTGCCCGCACACAAGATACACTGCTCGGTGCTTGCCGAGGAAGCGATCAAGTCGGCGGTAAAGGACTACTACGACAAAAAGGGGATAAAATACGACGAAAGTCAGTTCCCCGACTGCGAGCATTGCTCACACTGCTCGGTCTGAACACATTTTTATACCGACTGCATCGGACCCGGTACACGGCATCAGATGCAGCCGGTATTTTTTTCGGACCTCTGATGCGAAAATAATCGTATGCGCGCGGGACAAATCACAGAAATTTTTCATTTACCTATTGCAAAGGCGCGGCATTTTATGGTATACTATAATGAACGATAATGACTTATCAATAAAATTCGGAGTATTGATCTAAAATGATAGTTGCACTTGAAGAAGCAAAATATAAGCTCGTATCCATGCGCCCGGTGCTGAAAGAGCTTGGCTCGGCGCTTCGCGTGGATGAGCTGCGCACAAAGGCGGACGAGCTTGAAAAGGAGACCCTTGAGCCGGACTTCTGGAGCAATCAGGAGCGCTCCTCAAAGATACTTCAGACAATAAAGCAGTCAAAGGACACCGTAGCGGAATACGAAGCGCTGTGCGCGCGCCTTGAAGATGCGATCACCCTTGCTGAAATGGCGATAGAGGAGAACGACGAGAGCTCGGTCCCCGAGGTCCAGGCGGAGCTTGAAGAGATAATGAAGCAGGAGGAGCACGAGCGCACCTCGATCCTTCTTTCCGGCGAGTACGACCACAACAACGCAATAGTATCCTTCCACCCCGGAGCCGGCGGCACCGAGGCGCAGGACTGGGCGCTGATGCTTTACCGCATGATAACACGCTGGGCTGAGCAGAACGGCTACAAGGTCAAGCTGACAGACTGGCTGGACGGCGAAGAAGCCGGCATAAAGAGCGCCACAATATTCGTTGAGGGTCCCAATGCCTACGGATACCTTAAGAGCGAGAACGGAGTCCACCGCCTTGTGCGCGTCTCCCCCTTTGACGCCGCGGGCAGACGTCAGACCTCCTTTGCCTCGATCGAGGTAATGCCGGAGTTCGACAAGCTCGACGAGGTCGTTGTACGCGACGAGGACTACGACTTCATTCCCTTCCACTCCAGCGGCGCCGGCGGTCAGAACGTAAACAAGGTCAGCTCGGCTGTGCGTATCGTACACAAGCCCACCGGCATCGTGGTGACATGTCAGACAGAGCGCTCACAGCTCCAGAACAAGGAAACGGCAATGAAAATGCTCAAATCCAAGCTCATGGAGATAAAAATACGCGAGCGCCTTGACACAATTGCCGAAATACAGGGCAACAAGACCAACATCGAATGGGGCTCGCAGATACGCTCTTACGTTTTCATGCCCTACACGCTCGTAAAGGACAACCGCACGGGCTACGAGACAGGAAACATAGGAGCCGTTATGGACGGCGCGCTCGACGGCTTTATGAACGCATATCTCAAATATATCTCCAAGCAGGAAAACAACTGATCCCGACACCATACGCAAACGAAAGGATAAAAACGGTATGAATCAACCCGCAAACACGGCAAACCCCAGAAGAATAAAAAAACGCATTCGCCGAGCGTTCAGATTATCGGTCGCCACAGCCGCGGTGATCTCAATATTCAAGCTCTGTGCCTACGCAGAGGAACAGCGCCGCGACCTTATACGCCGCGAACGCAGCCGTTCGGCATCGGTAACGTTGCTTTTCAGCATAACAGCCCTTGCGGCGCTTTTTGCGGCATTTGCCTCGGCTCTCTCCGAGCTTAAAAAGAAAAACGGCGGATATGTCATAGACCTTTTTGACCGCGACGAGTATGACATAGCATCCCCCGACGAGGAGGATGAGCTTGAAAGCATAATGCAGGGTGAGCTGGCGGCTACCGACGACGCTCCCGCCCGCAGTGCGCACAATGTGAGCGCACACATCCCGGTGGACGATGAAGCCACCGTTGAAAATTACAGATAATATTTTATATCGATCCGGTTCTGCCGCGCTAAGCGCGGCAGAACCTTTTTTATAGCTTCCGCAACCTGCGGTTGCGGAAGATTCCACGAAAAAATGCTTGATTTGTCAAGCGCGGTGTGGTATCATATAATCGGCAGAATGAATAAACTGATACCGAAGTGAAATACTATTCCAAACCGCGTGCGGGCAGAATATACCTGCCCTGCCGCCAGCAAGACAGTACGGCGCGCCATGCGCCGGTAAAATCGAAAGGCACGGGTAAATTCATGACAATAGGCGAAAAGATCACGCATTTACGCATTGCAAACAAAATATCACAGGAACAGCTCGCCGAAAAGCTCGGCGTGTCACGTCAATCGGTCTCAAAGTGGGAGATGGACCAATCCCTGCCCCACATTGACAAGGTGCTTCTCATCTGCGAGCTTTTCTCGCTGAGCGCCGATGAGCTTCTGCACGAGGACGTGGTGATCCACCGCGGCGCGGCAGGCGCGGACAGCACAGCCGCTCCCTCAAGCCCGCCCGACGGCAGAAACAAATATTTCGGCACCGACGGCTTCCGCGGCGAGGCAAATGTAACGCTTACCTCCGCGCACGCCTACAAGGTGGGAAGATTCCTCGGCTGGTATTACGCCTCGCCGCTTTCCGGTTGCCGCAAGCCGGGCTACCGTCCGCGCATAGTTATAGGCAAGGACACCCGCCGCTCAAGCTATATGCTTGAATATTCCCTCGTCGCCGGCATCACCGCCTCCGGCGCCGATGCATACATGCTTCACGTCACCACCACGCCGAGCGTGACATACGTTACCAAGCAGGATGAGTTCGACTGCGGCGTTATGATATCGGCTTCTCACAATCCATACTACGACAACGGCATAAAGCTCGTCAACCGCTACGGCGAAAAAATAGACGATGCCGCCGCCGCGCTCATTGAAGCGTATATCGACGGGGACATAGCGCGTCTCGGCATTTCGGGCAGCGATCTTCCGCTAGCGCGGCGCGACCGCATAGGCTGTATCGTTGACTACGTTGCGGGAAGAAACAGATATGTCGGATATCTCATCTCGGTGGCATCGCATTCCTACCGCAGTCTCAAGGTCGGTCTTGACTGCGCCAACGGCGCATCGTGGATGATCGCAAAGGCGGTGTTCGACGCTCTCGGAGCGCAAACATATGTGATGGGCGCCTCGCCCGACGGGACCAACATCAACCGCGACTGCGGCTCGACGCATATAGACGCACTGCGTGCGTTCGTCCGTGAGAACCACCTTGACGTGGGCTTTGCGTTTGACGGCGACGCCGACCGCTGCATAGCGGTCGATGAAAAAGGCAACGAGGTCAACGGCGACCACATAATATACATCCTCGCCAAGCGTCTCAAGGAGCGCGGCAATCTCGACTTCAACACCGTTGTGGCTACCGTGATGTCCAACAGCGGTCTGCTTGCCGCACTTGAAGCCGAGGGGATACACTGTGCCGTAACTGCGGTAGGCGACCGCTTTGTTTACGAGTGCATGCAGCAGAACGGCTACCGCCTCGGCGGAGAACAGTCGGGGCATATAATCCTCAAAAAATATGCCACGACCGGAGACGGCATACTCACCGCCATAATGATAACCGAGGAGATGCTCGACAACAAGACCACCCTTTCAAAGCTCGCCAAGCCGGTAAAGCTGTACCCTCAGCTCTGCCGCAGCATAAACGTGACCTCCAAGCCCGCCGTTACCGCGGACGAAGAGGTAAAGAAAAAGCTTGCCGAGATAAATGATGCCATAGGCGGGCACGGGCGCGTCCTCCTGCGTGAATCCGGCACCGAGCCGGTGATACGCATAATGGTGGAATGCGAAAACGCGAACGACTGCGAGGCATACGCCGCAAAGCTCGCGGCGGTGATAAAAAAGCGGGGGTATTGCTGTGACTGACCGGATATCGGTATGTGAGCTTTACGGCAAGCTGTCGGAGCTTTTCGTCCCCGTATTTGAGGGAGCGACCTTCCCGTGGGAGGTGCTCGGACGCATTGCGGAATTCACCGCACACCTCGCGGATGCGGGATACGATGGTTATACCCTGCTCCGTCCCGGTGTTTTGGTGGGACGTGACGTTAAAATAGCTCCGACCGCCGTGATAGACGGCACGGCAGTCATCGGACACGGCAGTGTCCTGCGCCCCGGCGCATATCTGCGCGGCGGCGTTCTTGTGGGCGAGAGTTGCGTGATAGGCAATTCTACCGAGCTGAAAAACTGCATCATAATGGACCATGCGCAGGTGCCGCACTACAACTATGTCGGCGACTCCATACTCGGCAACAAGGCGCACATGGGCGCAGGCGCGGTCTGCTCGAACCTCAAGGCAGACGGCAAAAATGTTGTGATACACGGCGCGGCGGACTACGACACGGGACGGCGCAAGGTCGGCGCTTTTCTCGGGGACGGCGCCGACGTGGGCTGTGGCTGTGTTCTCAGTCCCGGCACAGTGATAGGCAAGGGGACCTCGGTCTACCCGCTGACACATCTGCGCGGAGTAGTTCCCGCCGACAGCATTGTAAAAGCGGTGGATAAGATCGTGCAGAAAAGATAAAATAATAAATAGAGGCTGCTGTACTTACAGCGTGCGACAGCCTCTTTTTCCACCCGATTCCAAACCATAATTTATATCATATTACGTAATATATCAAGGAGATGATACTGATGTGCGGAATAATAGGCTACACAGGAAAAAGAAATGCTACGGGCATTCTGCTTGAGGGGCTTGCGGCGCTTGAATACCGCGGCTACGACTCGGCGGGTATCTCGGTCGCGGGCAACGGCGGCATCGTTACCGTCAGACGGGTCGGACGTGTAAGCGGGCTTGCCAAAGCGGTCGATGAAATGGGCGGCATCGAAGGGGGCTGCGGCATCGGTCACACGCGCTGGGCGACTCACGGAGCGCCGAGCGAAGCAAACGCCCACCCGCAAGCCTCCGCAAACCTTGTGCTCGTTCACAACGGAATAATCGAGAATTACCTTGAGCTGCGCACAGAGCTTTCCGCCGCAGGGTATACATTTGCAAGCGACACGGATACAGAATGCGCGGCGCACCTCATTGATATGTATTACCGTGAGTCGCATGATCCGCTTTCGGCGATACGCCGCGCCGCCGAACGTCTTTGCGGCTCGTATGCCTTCGGGATAATATTCCGCGACCGTCCGAATGAGATCTACGCAACGCGCCGCGACAGCCCACTCATTGCCGCATATACAGCCGACGGCGCGTATATCGCCTCGGATATTCCCGCGCTTTTGCCCCACACGCGCCGTCTCGTGCGCCTCGGAGAGGGAGAAACGGCGCACCTTGCGCCGGATGGGACGGAATTTTTCGATACGGACGGAAGGCGCATTGAAAAAACGCCAGAAACCGTAGAATGGTCGGAGGGCGCGGCAGACAAGGAAGGCTATCCTCACTTCATGCTGAAGGAGATACACGAACAGCCCGACGTGATACGCCGCGCGGCAACACGCCGGATAGGTGAAGACGGGATGCCGGAGCTTTCAGCCGACGGCATAGACGACGCGCTTTTGAATACTATCGACAGCATCGTAATAACGGGATGCGGCTCTGCCATGCATGCGGGGCTGATGGGGCGGATGCTGACGGAACAGCTTGCGGGCATTCCGGTAACGGTCGAGCTTGCATCGGAATACCGATATTCGCCGCCCGTCACAGCCGGGCGAACACTGCTGATACCGATATCGCAGTCCGGAGAAACATCGGACACCCTCCAGGCGCTCCGACTTGCGCACAAAAACGGTATTCCGTCCTTAGGTCTGATAAACGTCGTCGGCTCGGCGATAGCCCGCGGATCGGATGCCGTTATGTACACCGGAGCGGGTCCCGAGATAGCCGTTGCAACCACAAAGGGATATTCCTCTCAAGTCACGGCTCTTGCGATGCTTGCGCTGCGGCTGGGTGTTATCCGAGGTGTGATCGATGCCGGTGAAGCCCCAAGACTTTGCCGAGAGATCGCCGACACACTGCCGGCATGCATTGCCGAAATAATCTCGCGCCGCGCCGAGATAGCCGGGCTGGCACAAAAGATCGCGGCGCACGACGATCTGTTTTATATCGGCAGAGGTCCCGACTGCCCTGCAGCCGCGGAATGCTCGCTGAAGCTAAAGGAGATATCGTATATCCACAGCGAGGCTTATGCGGCTGGTGAGCTGAAGCACGGAACTCTGTCGCTCGTGACCGAGGGGACGCCGGTCATAGCTCTTGCCACCTCGCCGGTGCATTACGATAAAATGACCGGCAACATCCGTGAGGTGCGCAGCCGCGGCGGATATGTGATACTCGTCTGCGCTCCCGATTTTCCGTCTCCCGGTGAATACGCCGATGACGTTTTCATCCTCCCCGCCGCCGACCCGCTGTTCGCACCGCTCGGATGCGTTGTATTTTCACAGCTGCTCGCCTACGAGACCGCGCTCATACGCGGCTGCGACGTTGACCATCCGCGCAATCTCGCAAAATCGGTCACGGTGGAATAAATTTTCGCTCATATACCCGCAGAAGGTATTCCCATGGGGCAGTTAAAAAGCCAATGCTTTTTAACTGCCCCATAATTTAATTTTATGGTCATTTATCATCACTTGACAAAAAGAACGTCATATGATAATATATAAATTATTAGATATAGCTAACCGCGCGAGGTTGGCTTTACCGAGCTTTCCGTCAAAGAGACGGAGGTTTTCCGGAGGCTGAATGAAGATATTCTTGAAAAAAACAGCGTGCGCGTTTCTCGCCGCGCTATTGCTCGCCCTTCCCGCACTGCTCGGCGGTTGCGGACTTTTTTCGGACGGCAACGTCTATGCCCGCGTCGAGGAGGGGCTTATCTCCGCAGACGGCTTTATTTACGATCTTTTTGAGAACGGGGATGCCGAGATAGTCGGGATAAACCGCAACGATATTTTCCCCGACACATCAACGGACGGGAACGGCACTGCCGAATGCCACCTTGTGATACCGGACACCGTTGATTCGCACCCTGTGACCTCGATAGGCTCGGATGCCTTTCGCGGCAACACGGCGCTGATGTACCTCACGCTCGGCGACAACGTCAGGGAGATAAAGCGCAGCGCCTTTGAGGAATGCGAGGCTCTCATATGCGTGGACGGCGGCAAAAAGCTTGCCCGCATAGAAGACTCCGCCTTCTCGTACTGCGTATCGCTTTGCCGCTTTGCGGACATGCCGGCGCTCAAGACCATTGAAGCCGCCGCGTTCTTCGGATGTACCGCACTGCCCTCGTTGCCGTCGATGCCGGCGCTCGAATCGCTCGGCACACAGGCGTTTTTCGGATGCTCCCTCATCACTTCGGCGCATCTGGCGGACAGCTGCAGCTCGATAGGAAAATCGGTATTTGCCGAGTGTACCTCTCTCACCGAGGCATCCCTTGGCGGAGTTACCGAGGTCCCCGACAATGCCTTTTCGGGATGTATATCGCTTGTGAATGTCACTTTCGGCAAAAAGACCACGGTGATAGGCGCCTCGGCGTTCCGCGGATGCACGCGTCTTGCCTCTCCCGCGATCCCCAAAAGCGTGAGTGCCATAGGCTACCGCGCCTTTGAGGGCACAGCCTGGCTCACCGAGAGCCGCGATGAATTCATCATCGCCGGCAACGGCGTGCTCGTGCGCTATAACGGCACCGATGCCAACGTGGAGATACCGCGAGGCGTAAAGGTGATATCGGATGCGTTCAGCGGCAATACATCGGTGAGAAGCGTCACCGTGAGCGGCAAGGTCAAAACCATAGACGAATATGCGTTTTCCGGATGTACCGCGCTCGGACGCGTTACTATTACCTCCGGAGTGAGCACTATCCGTGAGGGCGCATTTGCTGGCTGCACGGCGCTCTCCGTCATATATCTTCCCGGCTCGGTCAAGGAGATCGGAAAGAACGCCTTCTCCGGTTGCCGCAATCTTACGTCGGTCAACTTTGCCGGATCGGCAGGAAAATGGAACAAGATAGCATTTGCGGAAGGCAACGGCGCGCTGTCGGGCGTCGTATGCGGCTCAAAACCGCAATGAGCGCGAAAGGAGCGGATAAAAAATGCGTAAAACAACAGCGCTGATACTTGCTGTCATAATGCTTGCCCTGCCGCTTTGCGCGTGCGGCAAGAAAGCCCCGGCTCCGCCCGTCACGCGAGAGCTTGACGAAAGCGAGACATTCCACTTCGGCAATTATACATACATGAAATACCGCGACGGAAGCGTCTGCATAACCGGCTATGACGGCGATGCGCCGACGCTCGTGCTTCCCTCGGTGATCGACGGCGCGGACGTTATCGGTATAGGCGCCGGAGCATTTTCCGAAAAGCAGACGCTCACGGAGATCACACTTCCCGCCGCGCTTGAGATAATAGACGATTATGCCTTTATCAATTCCCTCTCGCTTTCAAAAATAAGCATCGGGAGCAAGGTGTGGTCGATAGGCACCTCGGCATTTGTCGGAACACCCTGGCTTGATGCCCAGACGGATGAATTCGTTGTCGTAGGCGACGGCGTGCTCCTGAAATATCAGGGCAGCGGCGGCGCGGTCACGGTCCCCGACGGAATACGCCACACGGCGGACGCATTCGTTATGAATGCAGATATAGTTTCGGTCAGCCTGCCCGACTCGCTTATGACGATAGGCACGAGCGCCTTTTCCTTCTGCGAGGAGCTGCGCCTTGTAAAGTTCGGCGGCGGTCTTATCTCAATAGGCAACGGAGCGTTTGACGGCTGTGAAAAGCTGGCCGCGCTCAGCCTTCCCGCAAGCCTTATCTCGATAGGCAGCTACGCCTTCCGCGATTGCTTCTACATTTCGGATATCGACTTCGGAATGTCGCTCGTGAGCATCGGCGAATACGCCTTTTCGGGAGACCTCAGAATAAAATCCATCACTCTTCCGGCAACAGTAAAAAATATTGATCAGCATGCCTTCCGCGACTGCTACTCGCTCTCGCTCGTTTTCTACCGCGGGACCGCCGAGCAGTTTGAAGCCATGGAATGCTCCTCAAGCAACTATCTTATGACGGAAGCCGAACGATACTTCAACTATACCGGAGGCGGAAATGCGTCATAAAAAAAGTATTTTCGCCGCGATCGCGGCATTTGCGGCGCTCACCGCATCGGCTGTACTGCTGGCAGTGATATATGCCCGCAACAAATATCTACCCTACCTGCTCACAGCCCTGCAACTCGCGCTCCCGGCTGCGATAGGGGCGATATTGATACTCTTCGGCAGGGACATACCGCTGCGCGAGCACACGGATGCACCGTTTCCCGACAACTGCCGCCGCATAAAGCGTGTGCTCCTTCGTGTCGGGCGTGCGATCCGCCGCTTCTGCCAAGGAGTTGCGCGCATATTCAACCGGATACGCACTCCCGCGGCGGCTCTGCTGATAATACTTTCGGCAGGATTTACGATAGCGGCTTTTGCTATATTCCGCACCAGAATGACGTCTGTATACAGCCTTGACTATCTCCCGCCCGTCCTGCTTGCCGTACTGTTTGTGATCTACATAGCGGTGGAAAAATGGTGCGCCCACGTAACGCCGGACGGTAATGAGGATGCATACTCCTCCGCGGTGCTCGGGAACATGCGCACGGCGCTCGCGACCGGACGCATATCGCTTGCGCTTTGCGCCGTGGCAAGCACTCTGAAGCTGCTGGGGCTTTACGACCTCCAGAAGGCGCTGACGATAGTGCTTACCGTGATATTCGGGTACGAGGCCCTGTTCATCCTCCTGTCGCTCACGGTAGTGCTGATACGCCGTGAATTCGCCTCGTCTCCCGACCTGTCCATCCCCCTGCCATTCACCGGCGGCGGCTCGCGCGATATGAGTTTGCTCGGATATCTTGAAAAGAACACCGGCATCACTATGCGCTCGCTGTGGAGCCTGAAACTTGTAAAAAAGCTCGTCCCGTACACCGTCCTGTTTGCGGCAATGATATTTTGGGCATGCACCGGACTTGTACAGATAGAAAGCAACGAGGAGGGCGCGGTATACCGCTTCGGCAGACTGCGCGACGAAACGCTGAAGCCGGGCATCCATCTCACTCTGCCGTGGCCGTTTGACCGTGTTGAAACATATTCGACCGGCAGTGTTAACCGCATGACGGTGGGCTACATCTCCTCCGAGGACAGCGACAATATCTGGACTGCCGGGCACGGAAGCAGTGAATACAAGCTGCTGCTGGGCGGTGGCAACGAGCTTGTGTCGATAAACCTGCGTATAGAATACAGCATAAGCGACCTGCACAGGTACCTGATGTGCAGCTCGTCGCCCGAAAGCATACTGCGCGCGCTGGCATACGAGGCTGTGACCGCGCACACGATAAACACCGATCTCACCTCGCTCCTCTCGGTTGACCGCACTGAATTTGCTAACGACTTTGCCGCGGACCTTGGCGAGCGTATGAGCAGCTATGATCTCGGCCTTCGCGTTGTAAGCGTTGTGCTTGAAAGCATACATCCGCCCGTTGAGATCGCATCTGTGTATCAGGAAATAGTCGGCGCCGGGATACGCGCCGAGCAATATATGCTTGAAGCCGAGGCAAAGGCGGCAGTGACGCGCGCCAATGCCGAAAAGAGCCGCACCACAGCCGTAAATTCCGCCAACGCCGCAAAAAGCACGGCTATCGCCTCGGCGCGCGCGGAGGTCGCGGGCTTTCTCGCCTCGGCGGGAGCCGACTCGGCATACCCCACATCATACCGCTATAACAAGTACCTCGATGCCGTTGCCAAGGCATACGGCGGAGCGCGACTTGTGATAGTCGGTGAAGGAATCGACTCGTCAAAAATTTATTTCGGCAGCGTTTCGGTCAATCCCTGACCGCCGCAAAAAGGTAACGAAAATGAAAAAAGAAAAAGCTACGGATAAAAAAGAAGACGTCACCGCCGATATCAATGCGGCGAATGGCGGCAGAAGGGCAACAAAAAGCTCGGGCGGCTTCCGCGCCGTAAAAATAATTCTCGCAGTGGCGCTCGTGGTGGTCCTCGGCTATTTCGGCTTCACCTGCGAGGTGCGCGAGGGTAACTGCGCAGTGATCCTGCGCCTCGGCGCCGTGCGGCGAGAGGTGACAGAGGCGGGACTTTACTTAAAGCTCCCGTGGCCGTTCGAAACGGTAGTGAAATACGACAGCCGCCTGCAATATCTTGAGTCCGACCACCTTGAAACGACCACCGAGGACAAGCGCAACGTAATAATACAGTCCTACGCGGTATGGAAGATAAGCGACCCGCTGCTTTATCACAACAGTGTGGGCACGCGCGGCGTTGCAGGCTCGTATATAAAGGATCAGGTCTTCAGCGCGACAAACAGCGTTATGGGCGGCTACAAGCTCACCGGTCTTGTATCCCTTGACCGCGAGGAGCTGAAGATAGAACAGATACAGTCGGAAATATTCGAGCGCGTGCGCGATAACTGCCTGCGCAACTACGGTATCGAGGTGAGCGACGTGAGCATACTCCGCCTCTCCCTGCCCGACACGAACCTTGAGAGCGTTTTCGACCAGATGCGCGCCGACCGTCAGAAGGACATCGACACTATAATCGCCAACGCACAGCGGGATGCCAACGCGATAATCTCCGCCGCCGACGCAGATGCCGCCGCCATAATCGCGGACGGCACCACCGCCGCAGCCGAGATAAAGGCGCAGACCGAGACCGAGGTCGCACGCATTTACGCAGAGGCGCAGGCGGCAAACATAGAGCTTTACCGCTTCCTGCGCGAGCTTGACACTGTTGTGTCGTCGGTCGGCGAAAGCACCGTGCTCGTTGTAAAGGCAGACTCCTATCCCTTCAACGTGCTCACATCGTACGGCGACTATATTTCCGGCGGCGATGAGGGGGATGCAACGGTGATAAAGGACCTTTCGTACATTCTCACCAAGCTGCCCGAAAAGGACCGCACGGCTCTCATCGCGGCGATCTCCGAGCTGATAGCAAATGCGGGAGGCGTCCTGAATGGCTAAGACAGCAAAAAAGTCACTGTTCGCCGAGATACTCGGCTCGGTGACAAAGTATTTTTTGATACTCGTAGCCGCTGTGATACTGCTTATCGCTCTGTCCGGCGTGCGCGTTATCGCCAGCGGAAATGTGGCGGTCATACTGCGCTTCGGCAGGCTCGTAGGCGACACATACGAGGAACAGGTGCACGGTCCCGGCTTGCTTTTCGCCTTTCCCTATATAATCGACGAGGTGATAACCGTTCCGACCGGCAATGTTATAGAACAGACGGTAGCCACGCACTACACGTCGGGAAGCATGACAACTCTGCGCAATAACGGATATGTCATCACGGCTGACAGGAACATAGCAATAGTCAGCGCGTCTGTCAAGTACGTGATATCCGATCCGGTCGCGTATGCACTGAATGCTGCCGACATATCGAAAATAATCGACGCATCGGTCAGCTCCGCCATGGTAAGCAAGGCGGCGGGAATGCCGGTTGACGAGCTTCTCACATCCGGCAAGGACCAGTTCGCGCACGATGTCCTAAGCGCCGCGCAAAGCAAGCTCGACCGCGCCGGCATAGGCGTTACCATAGGCACGATAGAGCTTACCGATGTAGGAATGCCCGCTGAGGTCCGCGCCACATACGACGAAGTGAACTCGGCGACCGTGCGCGCGGCGACTATGCTTGAGGAAGCGAAAAAATATCACGAAACGCTCATCCCACAGGCGGAGGCGACCGCAAACAAGCTGAAAAGCGATGCAAGCTCCGAATATTCCGCCTCGGTCGCCGCGGCAAATTCCTCACTTTCCGAATTTTACGGCGTGCTTGACGAATACACTCAAAGCCCCGAGCTTGTGAAAATAAGAATATACAACACCAAGCTGTCGGGCGCCATCGGAAAAATAGGCACCGTGCGCGTGGTACAGGACGGCGAGACGCGGATATTCATATCCGGAAGCAGGTGACGGCATGGAAAACATAGATAACATGGCGGGGCGCAGTCTGGAAGCGCTCTCACGTGACAATCTTACCGACAGCGGCAAGCGCCGCCTGCGGCGTGAGATAATCTGCGGTGCGGCGGCTGTCTCCTGCATAATAGTCGGGCTTATCTACTCCGCCGTTTTCCCTGGGCGCAGCACGATCCCGGCGCTGATATACACCGTAGGCTTTCTTATTGAAGCGATACCGGTTTTTGTTGCTTCGATAAAAGGGATAGCCACCAAAAACATGACCAACGCAATGGAGATACTCGTTGCCATTGCAATAACGGCGTGCTATTTTACGGGAGATCTCATCCTTGCGGTGCTGATACCGCTGATACTCAACGCCGCGCACTTTCTTGAGGAGCGCAGCATAATGGGCGGGCGCGACGTCATCGATGGTCTGCGGCGCATGCAACAAAGCACTGCGATACTGCTTGACAAGGACGGCGAACGCACGGTCGATGTAAAAACGCTTTCGGTAGGCGACAAAATAGTCGTGCGTCCCGGCGCGGGCATTCCGATAGACGGCACAGTCGTCTCCGGCTCTACCCACATAGACCAAAAATCGCTGACCGGCGAGCCGCTTCCCTTTCATGCCAAGGAGGGAGACCCGGTATACGCCGGCACCGTGAATCTTGACGGCAGGATAGTCGTTGAGGTAAAAAAGGAATTTGTCGATACCTCGTTCTCGCAGATACTCTCACTGCTCGAAAAGTCGGAAAGCATATCCATCCCCGAGTCGCGGCTCATTGACAGATTTATGATGTACTATATCCCGTTTGTGCTGTCGGTAGCGGCGGCAGTGGCGCTGATAACGCGCGACGCAAGCAAAGCGATAGCGATACTTGTCGTGTCCTGCCCTTGCGGGCAGATGCTTGTAAGCTCCGCGCCGATGATAGCGGCGCTTTCGGCTGCGACAAAGCGCGGGATACTCATAAAAAACTCAAAATTCATCGAGGAAATGACCGAGACCGACACCGTTGTGTTTGATAAGACCGGTACCGTCACAAAGGGAGAGCTTTCTCTTACCGATGTGCTTTGCGCCGAGGGCACGACGCGCGGGGAGCTTATTGCCGCCGCGGCATCGGTCGCCATGGCATCAACGCACCCTGTATCTCGCGCGCTGGTCGAAGCCGCAAGGGATATTCCCTATCGCCGCGACCTTACGGTGAAGGAGATATCCGGCAGGGGTGTTGAGGGAACGTCTGGGGACGGCAGCGTCACAGTCCGCTTCGGTAAACGCGAATGGATCGCCGCGAAATGCAGCATTTCCGATGAAGCCGAGCCTGCGGCGGGCGGCAGTATGAGCTGCGTGTCCGTAAACGGCAGATACCTCGGCTGTCTCTGCTTCGGCGATACGGTACGTGAAAATGCCGCCGAAAGCATATGCGCCCTTCGCGCCGCCGGCATTACGCAAACCGTCATGCTGACAGGCGACCGTGAAGCCCCCGCACGTGCGATATGCGATGCGGTAGGTATAGACGTTCTTTATGCCGGTCTTCTCCCGGAAGACAAATACGACCATATGCGCCAGCTGAAGCGCGAACATCACGTGCTTGCAGTCGGCGACGGTATAAACGACGCACTTGCACTGCGTGAAGCTGACGTGGGCGTCGCCATGGGAGCCATGGGATCGGACCTGGCAATACAGTCGGCGGATATCGCACTCATGAACAATAACCTTGAAAACATTCCGTTTGCCGTGCGGCTTGCGCGGCGTACACGCCGGACGATATATCAGAATCTTGCGTTGTCGATAGGCATAAGCGCATGCATGATAGGACTTTCGGCGTTCGGCGTGATAAGTGCGCTGGCAGGCTCGGTCCTGCATAACTGCGGGGCATTTGCCGTGCTCATAAACAGCTCAAGAATACTGAGAACAAAATAATGTATCGGTGCAGCCGTGCAAAAACACCGCTGCACCCATACATTATTTATAAGGCAAGCGGGC
>ENA-UOJS01000956-UOJS01000956.1-human-gut-metagenome-genome-assembly--contig:-C74-NODE-956-length-26782-cov-19.928537_pt1 | contig 26782 bp, 23 predicted proteins | sample MGYA00242355_ERZ723902 | MGnify/ENA metagenome assembly ERZ723902
TGAACGCCCGCTGCAAAAAGTCCTTGGCCTTTTCCCACAGCAGCAGCCCCACGCTCTTGAGGGACGGCAGCCGGTAGTTGGGCAGCTCCATGACGAAGGGCACGGGCTTGCCCCGGAAGGCGGTGTTCTTCATCACCAGCGCCGCCAGTATGCCCACCACGATGCCCAGCACATACAGGGAGATCATCACCAGCGCCTTGTGGTCGGTGAAGAACGCTGCGGTGAAGAAGCCGTAGATGGGTATTTTGGCCGAGCAGCTCATGAAGGGCGTCAGCAGAATGGTCATTTTCCGATCCCGGTCAGAGGACACGGTACGGGTGGCCATGATCGCCGGCACCGAGCAGCCGAAGCCGATCAGCAGCGGCACGATGCTGCGCCCGGACAGGCCGATCTTGCGCAGCAGCTTGTCCATCACGAAGGCCACCCGTGCCATATAGCCGGTGTCCTCCAGAATGGACAGGAAGAAAAACAGCGTGACGATAATGGGCAGGAACGACAGCACGCTGCCCACACCGGCGAAAATGCCGTCGATGATCAGGCTGTGTACCACCGGGTTGATGCCGTAGGCGGTCAGCGCGCCGTCCACGCCGGCGGTCACATAGTCGATGCCCCGCGCCAGCAGGTCGCTGAGTCCCTGCCCGATGACGTTGAACGTCAGCCAGAAGATCAGCAGCATCACGCCGAAGAACACCGGCAGCGCCGTGTATTTGCCGGTCAGCACCTTGTCCCACGCCACGCTGCGCTTGTGCTCCCGGCTCTCGTGGCACTTCACCACCGCGTCGGCGGTGATGCCCTCGATGAACGTATACCGCATGTCCGCCAGAGACGCGTTGCGATCCAGGCCGTTCTCCGTCTCCATCTGCACGATGCAGTGCTCCAGCAGCTCCCGCTCGTTCTGATCCAACACCAGCCGGTCGGCCATGCTCTCGTCGCCCTCGATGAGCTTGGTGGCGCAGAACCGGGGCGGCAGATCCAGCCGCTCCGCGTGATCCTCGATGAGATGCACCACCGCGTGGACGCAGCGGTGTACCGGCGAATCCGGCACGCAGAAGTCATAGACCTTGGGCAGCACACGGTTTTTAGCCGTCTGCACCGCCTGATCCATCAGCTCGGACACGCCCTCGCCCTTGGCAGCGGTAATAGGCACCACCGGGATACCCAGATCCTCCGACAGCTTCTGCACGTCGATGGTGCCGCCGTTGGCGCGCACCTCGTCCATCATGTTCAGCGCCAGCACCATGGGTACCCGCAGCTCCAGCAGCTGCAGCGTCAGATACAGGTTGCGCTCGATATTGGTGGCATCCACGATGTTGATGATGCCGTCCGGCTTCTGGTTGAGGATGTAATCCCTGGTGACGAGCTCCTCCTGCGTGTAGGTGCGCAGGGAGTAGATGCCCGGCAGATCCACCACCGTGCAGTCCTTGTGACCGCGTACCTCGCCGGATTTCTGATCCACCGTCACGCCGGGGAAATTGCCCACGTGCTGGTTGGAGCCGGTCAGGGCGTTGAACAGCGTGGTCTTGCCGCAGTTCTGATTGCCCGCCAATGCAAAGATCATACAGTCTCCCTCTTTTCTACGGTGATCTGCCGGGCGTCGTCCACCCGCAGCGTCAGCTCATAGCCCCGGATATGTATTTCAATGGGGTCGCCCATGGGGGCCACCTTGCGCAGTGTCACCAGTGTACGGGGCGTCAACCCCATGTCCAGCAGGCGGCAGCGCAGAGCACCATCGCCGCCCACCGCGGTGATAGCGGCTGTTTCCCCTATTTTCAGTTCATTCAGCGTCATGGCTTTGCACCTCGAAAACGGTTTTCCTGTCGATGGTAGCACGGTATGGCCATCCTGTCAAGATTTCCATACACTTCTGTCGGTTTTCGCAAAAAAGAGAGCCATGCGGCTCTCTTTTTTTACTCAGTTTTCGGTGCTGTACAGTCCGGCGGTGTCGTCCAGCGGCACGGAGAAGGTCACGGTCTGCGCGTCGGTGTGGGCGCCGGCCTTTTCCATGATGGACTTCATGATATCGGCACGCTTGTCGGAGGAGGTCACAAGGAAGATCATCTCCCGCTCCTCGGAAATGGCCATGCCGAAGAATTTGTTGGCGTTCTCCGCGTCGGTGGCGCGGGCGTGGATCACGGTGCCGCCCCGGGCGCCGGCGGCGGAGGCCGCCTCCATCACCGTGTCGGTATATCCGGTGTTGGTAATGGCCACGATCAGCTGGTACGGGCTGTCATTCATCAGTTCTTCCTCCTTTACAGACATATCCGGCTGGGCATCGCTTTTGCCGGAGATCAGATAGTTCAGCGCCGTGCGGCCGCCCACACTGCTCAGGTGCAGGCACACGGCGATGCCGCTGCCGGGGCGGTCGATGCGCATGGTGTCCACCAGCTCGCGCATGAGCACATCCTTGACGGCGGGCGTCACCACGGAGAACATGACGGATTTCTCCGTGGCCTCCAGTCCCAGCGTGTTCAGGATATCGTTGCTGGCGGTGCCGCGTCCGAGGGCGGTGAACACCACCGGCGCGCCGAAGGCGCGATAGAAATCCAGAAAATGGGTGGCGCCCATAACGCGGTTGGTGATGGTGATCATCAGATACAGGCGGTTATTGGTATTTTCAGACATACAGGCACCTCCTCAGCACAGCTCGATAAGCTCCTCCACCGCCACAGGCGCGGCAGGAGCGGGTGCGCGGCGCAGCTTCCGCTGGTAGCTCAGGCCCAGCAGCTGGATGGTCACCAGCGGCGTCATGGCCACCATTGCCACCACGCCGAAGGCATCCGTCACCAGATTGCCGCCCACGGCGTCGCAGGCGCCCAGCGCAAAGGGCAGCAGGAACGTGGCCGTCATAGGGCCGGAGGCCACACCGCCGGAGTCGAAGGCCACAGAGGTGAAGATATGCGGCACCACGAAGCTCAGCGTCAGGCTGATGGCGTAGCCGGGGATCAGGAACCACATGATGGAGATACCCGTCAGCACCCGGATCATGGCCAGTCCCAGCGACAGCGCCACACCGACGGACAGCGCCATGTTCATGGCGTGGGCAGGGATGGCGCCGGCGGTGATCTCCTCCACCTGCTTGTTCAGCACGTGGACGGCAGGCTCCGCCTGCACGATGAAGTAGCCGATGACCATGGCGATGGGGATGAGGATCCAGTTATACTCATGGCTGGCAATACTGCCGCCCAAAAAGCTGCCCACGGGCATAAAGCCCACGTTCACGCCCATGAGGAAGACGGTCAGTCCTATGTACACATACACAAGGCCGATGACCATGTGTACGATCTCCTTGCGCTTGAGCCGCCGCGTCACCAGCTGGAACAAAATCAGGAACGCGCCGATGGGCAGCAGCGCCGAGGCCGTCTCCTTCAGGTAGTGGGGTATCTCGCTGAGATACAGGTCGAACATCTCCACCGTGTCCTTGGCGTCCGGCATGACGGCGGCGGTGTAGGCGCTGCCGTCCGGCTTGTAGAGAAGTCCCAGGATCAGCACCGTGATGATGGGGCCGATGGAGCACAGCGCCACCAGGCCGAAGCTGTCGCCCCCGGCTTTTTTATCGCTTCGCACGGCGCAGACGCCCACACCCAGCGCCATGATGAACGGCACGGTCATGGGGCCGGTGGTAACGCCGCCGGAGTCAAAGGCCACTGCCCAGAAATCCGGCGACACAAACATGGCCAGCCCGAACACGACGATATAGAACCCGATCAGCAGCCAGCGCAGCTGGATGCCCAGCACGATGCGCAGCAGGGCGATGACCAGAAACACGCCCACGCCCACGGCCACCGACCAGATAATGACGTTGTTCTCAATGGCCGGCACCTGATTGGCCAGCACCTGCAGATCCGGCTCGGCCACGGTGATGATCATGCCGATGAGGAAGCCCACCGCCGCGATGATCCACACCTTGCGGCGGCGCGTGATCTCGGAGCCCACCGCCTGTCCCAGCGGGATCATGGACATCTCCGATCCCAGCGTGAAAAGCCCCATGCCCACGATCAGCATGACGCCGCCCAGCAGGAACGCCACCATGGCGTTGTTGGGCACCGGTGCGATGGTGAAGCACAGCACCAGCACGATCAGCATGACCGGCAGCACCGACGTCAGCGATTCATGCAGGGGTTTTTTGAAAATAGCGAAAAAGCTCTCGGCCTTCCGCCGTTTTTTACGCAGTCTTGCCTGTTCGTCCTGAATCGTTCTGTGGCTCAATTCTACCTTCCTTTCCTCTTACCAAAAAACGGCGCATCTGTCCATATAGGGCAGACACGCCTCCGCGTCTTAACGGTTATATGATACCATAATTTTCCGCCCGGCACAACCCCGGAAACGTTAACAATGTGTGAAAAATCAGCACTCTTTAATTCAATCTTTCGATGAGCGCCACCGCGTGCGCCGCCATGCCCTCGCCGCTGCCGGTGAAGCCCAGCCTCTCCTCCGTTGTCGCCTTCACGGAGACACAGTCCACGTCCAGTCCCATGGCCTCCGCCAGACGCCGCCGCATTTCCGGGATATAGGGCGCCAGCTTCGGCGTCTGCGCCACCACCGTGGCGTCCACGTTGCCTACCTGCCAGCCGTGCTCCCGCAGCAGCGCCGTCACCCGCTCCAAAAGGGCGATGCTGTCCGCCCCGGCGTAGGCCGCGTCACTGTCCGGGAACAGCTGGCCGATATCGCCCAGCGCCGCCGCGCCCAGCAGGGCGTCCATCACCGCGTGGGTCAGCACGTCCGCGTCGGAGTGCCCCAGTAGTCCCCGGTCAAAGGGAACGGTCACGCCGCCCAGTATCAGGGCGCGCCCCTCCGTCAGCCGGTGTACGTCATATCCATGTCCTACGCGCAGCTTCGTCATGCTCTGTTCTCCCTCTCCCGCAGCAGCGCCTCCGCCAGCGTCAGGTCAGAGGCGGTGGTGATCTTGATATTCTCCCGCCAGCCGGGAGCCAGATAGACCTCCTTGCCCAGCCGCTCCACGGCGGAGCAGTCGTCCGTCAGTTCCGCGCCGGCCTCTATGGCCGATTGCAGCGCCGCCTTGAGGATGTTGGCCTGAAACACCTGCGGTGTCTGCACCGCGAACAGCGTCCTGCGATCCGGCGTGGACTGCACCAGCCCCGCCGTGTCCGCCACCTTCACCGTATCTGTCACCGGCAGCGCCGGGGCTGCCGCATAGGTCTGCCGCCCCAGCCGCACCATCTCGTCCACCTGCTCCGGCAGGATCAGCGGGCGCGCGCCGTCGTGTACCGCCAGCAGCTCGCAGCGGTCACTGGCCGCCAGCGCCGCCAGCAGCACCGACTGGGCGCGGCTGGCGCCGCCCTCTACCACCCGCAGGGGCTTCTTCACCCCCACGCGGGCGCACAGCGCCGCAAGCTCCTCCAGCCGCTCCGGGCTGACGGCCACCACGATCTCGTCCACCAGCGATGCACCGTCCAGCGCCAGCAGCGTCCGCTCCAGCACCGGTATGCCGCCCAGCTGCGCCGTCAGCTTGTCCGTGCCGCCCATGCGCTCCGACTTGCCCGCCGCCGGCACCAGCGCCGCGCAGTAGGGTCGCCGCGTCAGGTGCCGCTTGGATATCATATCAAAAAGTCCCATGCTCACTCACACACTCCCGTCATCACCGCCGCCGCGTGTGGCAGCTCCTCCGGCACGCCTTCGGTGATCCCCGCGCCGTGCACGGGGTGTACCGCCCGCTGACCGATGCCGTACATAGAAGCGTCTCCCTTCCCTGTGCAGTTCTTACCGCAATTATACCGTATTCACCCGGTTTTTACAAGGGAATTTCTCCCTTCTGCTGCTGGTAGACCCACCTGTGCGGTTTGCCGGGGCGGACAGAGTCGTCCACCCCGGCGGATGGCGGCGCAGCGGCGCCGCGCTGCTGGGACGTCGAGGACGCCGTCCCCTACAATCGGTTTAACGTACCTGCCCGCGGGCGGACAGAGTCGTCCGCCCCTACGGATACGCCGTGCTGCAAAAACGCATCCCCCGGCGAAGCCAGGGGATGCGTCAGTCATTATCTCGCCAGATACAGCGCTTTGCAGGCGCGGTACATCTCGTAGCAGTCCAGCTTGCCCACCACCTCGAAGGGCGCGTGCATGCTCAGCACGGGCACACCGGCATCCAGCGTGGCGATGTTGCGGTTGGCCATGTACTGCGCCACGGTGCCGCCGCCGCCGGCGTCCACCTTGCCCAGCTCGCAGATCTGCCAGCACACGCCCGCCGCGTCCAGCACGGCGCGGACGTAGCCCACCGTCTCCGCCGCCGCGTCGGAGGAGCCGGACTTGCCCCGCGCGCCGGTGTACTTGCAGATACCCACGCCGCCGTTGACAAAGGCCGCGTTCTTCTTCTCGTACACCTCGGCAAAATTGGGGTCATAGGCCGCCGTCACGTCGGCGGACAGGCAGAAGGCGTTCTCATAGCACACGCGCAGGGGCACGCCCTGCCCGTCGCACAGGTCGGTCATAAAGGCGTCGAAGGCCGCGGACTGCATGCCCGTCACACCCATGGAGCCGATCTCCTCCTTGTCCGCCAGCACACACACGGCGGTCTTGTCCGGCGTGCCGATGTCCAGCAGCGCCCGCAGCGCCGCGTAGCCGCACACCCGGTCATCGTGGCCGTAGGAGCCGATCATGCTGCCGTCGATGCCGATATCCACCGCGTCGGCGGCGGGCACGGCCTCCAGCTCGGCGGAGGCAAAATCACTCTCGGTAATGCCGTATTTCTCGTGGAGCCGCTTCATCACATGCAGCTTCACGCGATCCTTGTCGTCCTCGTCACCGATGGGGCAGCTGCCCAGCAGCAGGTTCAGCGTCTCACCGGGGATGGCCTCGCTGAGGGGCTTTTTCCCCTGCTCGCCGCCCAGATGGGGCAGCAGATCGGTGATAACCAGCTTGGGCTCACCGCCCTCGCCGATGCACACCTCCACGGTGCTGCCGTCCTTCTTCACCACCACGCCCCGCAGCTGCAGGGGAATGGTCACCCACTGGTACTTGCGGATGCCACCGTAGTAGTGGGTCTTGAAGTACGCCAGACCGCTGTCCTCGTACAGGGGGTTGGGCTTCAGGTCAAGGCGCGGGGAGTCGATGTGCGCCGCCGCGATCTGCACGCCCTCGGCCAGGCTCTCCCGGCCCATGACCGCCAGCATCAGGCCCTTGCCCCGGTTGCAGGTATAGACCCTGTCCCCGGCCTTCAGCTCCATGCCGCGTCTGTACGGCACGAAGCCTTTGGCCTCCGCCGCGGCGACGGTCTCCCGCACGCTGAGCCGCTCCGTCTTGCCGTTGGTGAGAAACGCCTTGTAATCGGCGCAGTACGCCTCCATCTCCGCCAGCTGCGATGCGTCCAGCACATCGTAGCCGCTGCGCTCGTCCCGCAGCAGCTGCTTGCGCAGCGCCTTCATTTCCTCGCTCATGCCTGTTCCTCCTTCAATATCGTCTCCAGCGCCCGGTACGCCCGCTGCTCAAAGGCCGCGGCGTCGGCGCAGTCGTTTACCAGCACGTCCGTGCAGTGTGTACGGTAAAATTCCTCGTCCTTCTGCGCCTGCACCCGCAGGCGGGCATAGTCCTCCGGTATGTGATCCCGCGCCATGATGCGCCGCACCCGCACCTCCGGCGGCGCCGTCACCGCCACTGTCCGGCGGCACACACGGCTCAGGCCGCTTTCGATCAGGTTGATGGCGTCGATGCCCACCACCGGCGCGTCGCTTCCGTCCATGCGGCGGCGCAGCTCACGGGGCAGGCGGTCGTAGATGATGGCGTTCAGCGTCTCCAGCGCCGCCGGATCGCCGAACACGACGGTGCCCAGCTTCTGCCGGTCAAGGCTGCCGTCCTCCGCGAACACGTCCCCGAACGCGCCGGCGATGGCGCCGCGCAGCTCTGTGTCCGTCCGCAGCAGCTCATGGTAGACGGCGTCGCAGTCCAGCACCAGTCCGCCCAGCCTTTCCAGTGCCCGCAGGGCACAGGTCTTGCCCGCGCCGGTGGGCCCCGTGAAGCCGATGACCAGCGGCGATGCGTCCACCGTATGGAAGCCCGCCGCCTTTTTCAGCCGGTTGCTCACCGCCAGTCCCAGGCCGCTCTCGTCCGGGCACTGGGCGAAGATGGCCTCCACGTCCGTATCGTCAAAGGTGCGCAGCGCGTCGAACACATGCTGCGCCTGCGCCAGCTTGTCGTCCGCCGCGCCCAGCCGGTGTACGATGTGCCCGGCGAACAGCGGCGCGTACTCATCGAAGCAGATGACCCCCGCCTTCTCCGGCAGGTGCGCCCGGATCCACCGGGCGCTTCGGCCGGGCGTGCCCGTCACCACCGTCACGGCGGCGCGGGGCGCGTAGTGCCGATACTTCATGCCCGGTGCCTTGGCCTTTTCGCCGTCCGCCAGCTTCTGCCGCACGGCCTTATCCACCGCCACGGTGCCCAGCACAGCCTCCAGCTCCTCCAGCGGCAGTCCGCCGGGACGCAGCAGGCGCGGCGGCTGCACCGTCAGGTCGATGATGGTGCTCTCCACGCCCACGGCACAGTCGCCGCCGTCCACGATGCCGTCGATCTTCCCCATCATGTCCTCCATCATGTGGCGGGCACAGGTGGGGCTGGGACGGCCGGAGGTATTGCCGCTGGGCGCGGCCACCGGCACACCCGCCGCCTGTATAATGGCGCGGGTCACCGGGTGATCCGGGCAGCGGACGCCCACGGTGTCCAGCCCGCCGGTGGTGCGCAGAGGCACGCAGTCCCGCCGGGGCAGGATCATGGTCAGCGGCCCCGGCCAGAATTTCTCCGCCAGCGCGTAGGCCGTCTCCGGCACATCCACGCAGCAGCGCTCCAGCCACCCGGCGTCCGGAACGTGCAGGATCAGGGGGTTGTCCTGGGGACGCCCCTTGGCCTCGAAGATGCGGCGCACCGCGTCCTCGTTCAGGCCGTCGGCTCCCAGACCGTACACCGTCTCCGTGGGGATCCCCAGCAGGCCGCCCCGCCGCAGTATGGCCGCCGCCTCCGCGATGGCGTTTGTATCCTTTTCCGGATGGAATATGATGGTTTCCACGGAAATATCCTCTTTCCTGTGATCTTTACAGCCCCAGATCCTCGCCCACGAGGATGACCTTGATGCGTCCGGCGGGCATGCAGAACCGGGTGATGACCATCTTGGAGCAGATGCAGTCGGGGCTGGTACAGTCGCCGCACTGTCCGGTCAGGCCGCAGGGCGTCTTGAGGCCGAAGCGCTGGGCGTTGGCGGGGGCGGCGACGTTCCGGGCGCGGGCGACCGCGTCGTCCAGCGTGCCCAGCACCTTGTTCATACCGGCGATGACCACCACCTGACGGGGGCCGAAGCACATGGCCGCCACGCGGTTGCCCATGCCGTCTATGTTCACCAGCTGGCCGTCCTTGGAGATGGCGTTGCTGCTCATGAGGAAGGTGCCGCAGGTCAGCGCTTGGCGCATGATGGCCTGCTTTTCCTCCGGTGTATTGGCTGTGTCGCGGTCAAGGAGCGTATAGCCCTCCTGCGCCAGCCGCTGCTTCAGCCCCAGCTCGTCCACGGTCATGGCGCCGCCCCAGGACACGGTGTCCTCTCTGGGGATCAGCTCCAGCGCCTTCTCCACGGCCTCCTCCGCCGTGGAACAGTAATACGCCTCAAATCTCCGCTTATTCAGCGCCTCCGCCGTCTTGGGGCCCGACAGGTCGTACATCCTTTTCTTGAACTGGTTCATAGTCAGCTCTCCTTTCCCTCCTGCAGCCGCTGTGCCTGATCGTTCAGGATCAGCGCGTCGATCATGTCGTCCAGATCGCCGTTGATGACGGCTGCGATGTTGAAGTTTTTATTGTCTCCCGTCAGCCGGTGGTCTGTGACCCGGTTCTGCGGGAAATTGTACGTTCTGATCTTGCCGCTTCTGTCGCCGGTGCCCACCTGACTTTTCCGGGTGGCGGCGATGGCGGCGTTCTGCTTCTCCTGCTCCGCCTCATACAGCTTGGAGCGCAGGATCTTCATGGCGCGATCCTTGTTCTTGTACTGGCTGCGCTCGTCCTGACACTCCACCACCACGCCGGTGGGCAGATGGGTGATGCGGATGGCGCTCTCCGTCTTGTTGACGTGCTGTCCGCCCGCGCCGGAGGAGCGGAACGTGTCGATCTGCAGATCCTTGGGGTCGATGGAGAACTCCACCTCCTCCGCCTCCGGCATCACCGCAACGGTGGCGGCGGAGGTCTGGATGCGGCCGGAGGACTCCGTCTCCGGCACCCGCTGGACGCGGTGGGTACCGGCCTCGAATTTCAGCCGCGACCACGCGCCCGCGCCCTCCACCTCGGCGCTGACCTCCTTCACGCCGCCCAGCTCCGTCAGATTCTCGTTGACGATGCTCAGCGTCCAGCCCCGCCGCTCGGCGTACATGGTGTACATCCGCAGCAGGTCGGCGGCAAACAGTGCGCCCTCCTCGCCGCCGATACCGGCGCGTATCTCCAGTATCACGTTTTTCTCGTCATTGGGGTCGCGGGGCAATAGCAGCCGCTTCAGCTCCTCCTGCAAGCGCTCCATATCCGCCCGCGCGCCGGCCAGCTCCTCCTGCGCCAGCGCCCGCAGCTCCGGGTCGGAGAGCATCTCCTCCGCCTCCCGCGCCGTGTCCTGCGCCCGGAGATACGCCCGGTAGCACGCCACCACCGGCGTCAGTTCCTTCTGCTCCCGGCTCAGGGCGGTAAGCCTGTCTCTGTCCCCGTACACCGCCGGGTCGGACAGCTGCTGCTCCACCTCGGTCAGCCGCTGCTCAATGGCCTTCAGCTTTTCCAGCATGGCGCGCCCTCACTGCTCGTCCATCCAGCGGCGGACGTTCTGCACGAAGTCGTTGCGCCAGAACTCATAGCCCTCGCTGCCCGGCCGCAGGGACACCGCCATCCGGTGTGCGTCCTTCACATACATGTCCATCTGGTCATAGACCTCCTCGCTGCGCTGGGAGGTGCTGCGCGTGACCAGATACGCCACGTTTTTCATCTCCAGCCCACGGCGCTTCAGCAGCGCCCGCACAGGGCTGGCGCACCGCCCCGCCCACACGGGGCTGCCGATGATGACCAGCCGGTACTCGTTCAGCGGCTTTTCCGTCTGGAAGGGCAGCAGCGGGCGGGTGGACGTTTTCATGGCGTCCATGCCGCAGCGGATATAGCCCCGCCAGCCGTTTCTGTCCCGGTCATCGGTGATGGCCGTCACCTCCGCGCCCAGCGCGTCGGCTACCTCCTCCATCGCCCGGCGGGTATGGCCGGTGCGGGAATAGTAAATGCACAAAATATCGCTCATGCTTCATTCTCCTGTTCTTCTGCCTGCAGGCTCAGCTGCTCCCAGCGCTCCATCTCCTGCTCCAGCTGCTTCTGCACGTCCTGCTGCTGCCGATACAGCTCGTTCAGCTTCTCCGCATCGCAGGCGTGCTGCGCCATCTCGCCGTCCAGCCGGGCGATATCCGCCTCCAGCCGGGCAATGGCCGTCTCGCAGATGGTCAGCTGCTTCTTTGCCGCCTGCTGCGCCCGGTTGCCCCGGCTGCCCGCCGCCTTTTTCGGCGGCGCGGCCTGCACCGCCGCAGCCGCAGCCGCGGCGCGCTCCTCGTCCCGCACCCGGCGGTACTCCGCAAAGCCCATGGGATAGTCCGAGATCGCGCCGCCCTCCAGCTGCCATACGCGGGTGGCGAACCGGTTGATGAAATACCGGTCGTGGCTGACGAACAGCAGCGTGCCGTCGAAGGCCTCCACCGCCTGCTCCAGCCACTCGCGGGAGTCGATGTCCAGATGGTTGGTGGGCTCGTCCAGTATCAGCAGGTTGATGCTCTCGTCCATAAGCATACACAGCCGCAGGCGGCTCAGCTCGCCGCCGGACAGCACGCTGACGCTTTTGAACACGTCCTCCCCGGTAAACTGGTAGGCCGCCAGCCGGTTCCGCGCCGACTGGGGCGTGATGTCCAGCTCGTAGAGCATGGTGTCCAGTATGCTGCGCTCCGGATGGTCGAAGTGGATCACCTGCGGCAGATAGGCCGCCTTCACCGCCGGCCCCAGCCGTATGGCGCCGCTGTCCGGCCGCTCGTACCCCATCAGCATGTTCAGCAGCGTGGTCTTGCCGGTACCGTTCTCCCCCAGCAGGGCGATGCGCTCGCCGCCCTCGCACCGGAGGTACACGTCCTCGAACAGCTTCTTTTCGCCGAAGGACTTGGACACACCTTTTATTTGCAGCACCTCGTCGCCCTTGAACTCCCGGCTCTGGAAGCGAGCCTCCAGCTTCCGGGCGCGGGTGGGTCTGGCGGTGGTGCGCATCCGCTCGATGCGCTTTTCCATGCTGAACGCCCGCTTGTGCAGCGCGTCGTTGCCCATGAACGCCCACAGGTGCATCTGCTCCGCCGCCTTTTCCAGCTGGGCGATCTTGGCCTGCTCCTTCAGGTACTGCTTCATGCGCTCCTGATAGCGCCGCTCCTTTTCGATGGCGTAAAAGCTGTAATTCCCGCTGTAAAACTCCGCCTTGCCGTCCTGAATCTCGATGATGCGGCTGACGGTGCGGTCGAGGAAGTACCGGTCATGGCTGATGGTCAGCACCGTGCCCCGGAACTTCCGCAGATACTCCTCCAGCCACTCAGTGGCCTGCATATCCAGATGGTTGGTAGGCTCGTCCAGCAGCAGGATGTCCGTGTCCTCCAGGATCAGCCGCCCCAGATTCACCCGGGTCTTTTCGCCGCCGGACAGACACGCGAACTCCCGCGCGCGCATGGCCTGCGGGATATTCAGGCCGTTGGCCACCTTGTTCACCGCCGTCTCCGTGTCCCAGCCGCCCAAGCCCTCGAACCGGGCGTTCAGCTCCCCGTACCGGCGCAGCGTGGCCTCGCTGCTGTCGCCCTGCTCCATGCGCAGCGCCAGCGCGTCCATCTCGTCCTTCATCCGGAACATCCGGGCAAAGGCCGTCTGGAGCACGTCCTCCACCGTGCAGCCCGCCGGGTACACGGGGATCTGGGAGATCAGCCCCACCCGCCGTCCGGCGGCGATCTGTATCTCGCCCTCGTCCGGCTCCAGCTCCCCGGTCAGCATGCGGAACACCGTGGTTTTGCCGGCGCCGTTGCGCCCCAGCAGTCCCACCCGCTCGCCGCTGTCCACCTGAAAGCTCAGGCCGTCCAGTATTCTCTTTTCCAGATCAAAGGACTTCACCAGTCCCGCTGCGCGTATATCTACCATTTACTTCTTTTAAAGTTCCTTCTACTATTTTTCTAATTCCTTTACGATTCTTTCAAAGTGCATGGCGTGGGAGGCCTTCACCAGCACCGCCGTGCCCGGCGTGAACAGCTGCCGTATGGCGGGCATGGCCTCCTCCACCGTGGCGAACCACTGTGCCTGCGGGTCGGTCTCCGTCAGGGCGTGCATCTTCTCGCCCACCGCCACGGCGGTGAGTCCCAGCCGGCGGGTCAGCGCGCCCATGTCCCGGTGCGCCTGCGCCGTCAGCTGTCCCAGCTCGCCCATGTCGCCCAGCACCGCCACCCGGTGTTGGGCGGGGCTGGCGGCCAGCATGCGGAGCCCCTCCGCCATGGACTGAGGGTTGGCGTTGTAGCAGTCGTCGATGACCAGCCGCTCCCCCGGCAGGCGGATCAGGTGCATCCGGCTGCCCACCGTGGTATAGGCCGCCACACCTGCGGCGATCTCCTCCCCCGTCAGCCCCAGCCGCCGTCCGATGGCGGCAGCCATGGCCATGGGGTAGATCATATAGCGTCCCGGCGCGGAGGTGGTCAGCCGATAATGCTCCCCCTCGATGGCCACCGTGCAGGCCACGCCCTCCAGTCCCCGGTCGTCGATGTCCGTGACGCGCACGCCGCAGCCGTCGCCCACGCCGCAGCGCAGGATGGTCTGGGGCAGCGTCACCGTGTTCAGCAGCTCGTCATCACCGTTGAGAACGGCGACGCCCTCCGGGGTCAGGTTCTCGAATATCTCGCACTTGGCACGCAGTATGCCCTGCCGGGTGTTGCCCAGATTTTCGATGTGGGCGTCGCCCACATTGGTGATGACCGCGATATCAGGCCGCACCATCTCGCCCAGATAGCGTATCTCGCCGAAATGGTTCATGCCCGTCTCGATGACCGCCGCCTGATGCTCCGGCATCAGCCGCAGCAGCGTCAGCGGCGCGCCGATGTCGTTGTTGAAGTTCCCCTCCGTGCGCAGGGTGTTGTACCGCTGCGAGAGCACCGAGGCGATCATCTCCTTGGTGGTGGTCTTTCCGGCGGAGCCGGTGACCTGCACCACCGGCAGGTCAAATTTGTCGCGGTACCACGACGCCAGCGCCTTCAGCGCCAGCCGCGTGTCCGCCACCTGAATGTAAAGCTTCCCCGGCAGCAGCGTCTCCGGCTCTCTGGCCGTCAGGCAGCCCGCCGCGCCGCCCTCCAGCGCCTTGCTGATGTAGGCGTGGCCGTCGAACCGTTCGCCCACCAGTGGGATGAACAGCTGCCCCGGCTGCACCGACCGGCTGTCGGTGGTAACGCCGGTGACGGGCGCGCCGCTGTCCTGCAGCAGCGTGCCGCCCACGGCGGCGCATATCTCCCGCGCTGTACAGGGCGTCATGTCCGCGCCGCCTTTCGCGCCGCCAGCGACAGCTCCACGATCCTCTCGCACAGGTCGCCGTAGTCCAGTCCCACCTGCGCCGCCTCCTGCGGCACAAGGCTGGTGGGCGTCATGCCCGGCAGGGTGTTGATCTCCAGGCACCACGCCTGCCCGTTCTCGTCCAGGAGGAAGTCCGACCGGGAGTACACGCTCAGCCCCAGTCCCCGGTGCAGCTTCAGCGCCATCTCGCCCACCTGACGCCACTCCGCATCGGTGATGGGCGCCGGGCACAGCTCCACCGCGCCGTCCTTCTGGTACTTGCTCACATAGTCGAAGTATTCCCCGCGGGGGATGATCTCCACCGCCGGCAGATACTCGTCGCCCAGCACGGCGATCTGGATCTCACGACCCTTGATCTTTTTCTCCACCACCACATGGTCGCCGTAGCGCAGCAAGTCGCGCAGCGCCTTTTCCAGCTGCTCCTTCGTGTCCGGCAGCTCCACGCCCAGGGAGCTGCCGCCGTTGACGATCTTCACGGCACAGGGCACCTCCAGCTCCTCCACCAGACGGGGAATGTCGCTCTCGGTGTAGTGAACGTCCCGCCACGGCGCCGTGCGGATACCCAGAGAATCCATCAGCCGCTTGGTCACGGACTTATCCATGGCCATGCCGCTGCCCAGATAGCCGGAGCCGGTGTACGGCACGCCCAGCAGATCCAGCGTGGCCTGAATGCGCCCGTCCTCGCCGCAGCTGCCGTGCAGCGCCAGAAATACCACGTCCGCCATGCGGCACACGGTCAGCACGTCCTGCCCCAGCAGGCTGGGGCTCTGATCCCGCCGGCTGCGGCGCACCGCCTCCAGATCCGGCTCCACGCTCTCCACCCGGCTCTGACCGCACAGGCCGTCCGGCGCGTCGAAGATATCCTCCAGCGCACCGTCGTAGCTCTCCAGCCCCAGGAACATATCCACCAGAATGGCCTTGTGTCCCCGCTGGCGCAGCGCCTTGCATACGCCGGTGCCGCTGGTCAGCGCCACCTGCCTCTCGGTGGACAGTCCGCCCGCCAATACCACGATCTTCATAAGCGTTCCCTCGCTTTCAGGCGCACAGGAAAAAAGCACCTGTGCCCCCATGATTTGATGGTATATTATAGCACAGTCCCGCCGGGAATACAACCAAAAAGCAAAGGGCGTCACCGATGGGCGGTTCAACGCACCTTTCCCGTAGAGCGGAGTCCGCGTGCCCCGCCGGGAAATGCGCGGACACACAGCGCGGCAGAGCCGCGCTGATGGGACGTCGGGGACGCCGTCCCCTACGCACGGTTTTTGCAGCGCTATACGGCGGGACGATGTGGGTATCGCCCCCTACGAAATCGCAGGGATACGTGCACACAGGGCGGACAGAGTCGTCCGCCCCTACAGAACTGAGCAAACCCCTTGCAGAAACGGGACGGCAAAAAGGCCGCCTAGCACAAGAAAACACACGGTTTTGCCTGTGTCTATCCGGCTGAAATCGACCGAAAAAACGCCCGCATGCGTCAGCATGTGGGCGTTTTTTCAGCCAATTTCAGCTCGAATTTACTTTGGCAAAACTGCTTCGCACCGAAAAAGTGCGCGTTTTGTGCAGAGCCGAGGCGCGCTGCCGCAGGCATACTGGATGTCTGTCAAGGCGGCGCAACGACGGGGCTGCGTAAAACGCGCCTTTTGCGGCGTATGTTTTCTTGTGCCAGGCGGCCTAAGCCGTCCCGTCAGAATTCATTGCACCACGCTCTTTTTCCGCCGCTCCTCATAGACGGTGTTCAGCACATACAGGATCACACCCACCCAGATAAACAGGAAGCTCACCAGCTTCTCGCGGGTCAGCGCTTCGCCCATGATGGCGCCGCAGACGATGCCCAGCGTAGGGCTGAGATACTGGCAGATACCGGTGGTCATCAGCGGCAGGTTCCGCACGCCGATGGAGTAGAACACCATGGGCAGGCCGGTGATGATGCCGCCGCCGATCATCAGCAGCTGCTTGATGACGGTCATGCTGCCCATGCCGTTGTCGCCCATGCGGAAGAAAAGGATGAAAAGCAGCGCCACGGGCACCATCATCAGTATCTCCGACGTGGTGGACACGATGGAATCGATGGTCAGGCTCTTTTTGATGGCCGCGTAGACGGCGAACATCAGCGCCAGCGCGATGGTCACATAGGGCACGCCGCCGAAGCCGGAGGCGGAGAGCACGATGCCCACCACCACGATACCGATGATGATAAAATGCCGCCAGCTCATCTTCTCCTTGAAGATGACCGCGCCCAGCGCGAACACCACCAGCGGCTGGATGTAATAGCCCAGGCTGCACTCCAGCACACGGCCGTTCTGCACCGCCCAGAGATACACGATCCAGTCGCCGAACAGGAACACGGAGGCGGGGAGCTCCCGCTTGAGCACCTGCTTGTCCTTGAACACCGCCCACAGCTGGGGCAGCTTGCCCTGCACCTTCAGGATGCACAGGCAGGTAACAGCCGCCCAGATGATGCGGCAGGCCATGAGGAAAAACGTGTCGATCTCGCCGCAGACATTGGTACACATATACCAATACAGCGGCTGGAAGCCCCAGATCAGGAAGCACGCCGCCATGGCGGGCAGTCCTCTGCGGTAATCGATGGTCTGCATACACGATTCCTCCTTTTTCCGGCTGAAAACAGGGAAAATCCCCATTTACAGCAGCAGTTGACCGTGCTATGATACCACTTGAGATGCGGAATGGCAAGGAGTTTTTCCCGCGGAACGGAGGATATACATGCTGCTTTTTGATATGGACGGAACACTGATCGACTCCAACGGGATATGGAAGGACGTGGACACGGAATTTCTGGCGCGGCGGGGTCTGCCCTACACGCAGGCGTACTACGAGGGCGTGGCGCACACCATCTTTCCGCTGGCGGCAAAGTTCACGAAGGAGTTCTGCCATCTGCCGGAATCCGAGGAGGAGATCATGGCGGAGTGGATGGAGCTGGCCGGCGATCTGTACGCCGGAAGCGTACCGGAAAAGCCCGGCGTGCGGGCGTTTCTGGAGCGGATGCACGCGCGGGGCGAGCGCATGGCCGTGGTCACCAGCGCGGTGCCGGTACACTGCCGGTCGGCGCTGACCCATCTGGGGCTGCTGCCGTACTTCGAGCGCATTTTCTTCGCGCAGGAGCTGGGCATGGAGAAAAAGACGCCGGAGCTGTGGAAAAAGGTGGCGGCGGAGCTGAACGCCGCGCCGGAGGCGTGCACGCTGTTCGACGATTCCGTGGAGGCCATCCGGGGCGCCAAGGCCGCAGGGATGCACACGGTGGGCGTGGCCGATCCGTATTTCGCCTCCTGCGCCGGGGAGATGGCGCAGACCTGCGAAAAATTCGTCAGCGGGTTCGACGCGCCGGAAATGGCGGGGTTTTAAGGCGGTAAGGGTTGACTTTTGGCAACGATGTCATTATAATTGTGTGGTGGCGTTCGTGCGCCGCTTATCATGCGCGGCTGCCGCTGGGCGGAGCCGCTGAAGGAGTTTTGTATCATGTCTGTTTACCCCATCGACATCGCCGGTCTGCATCGGGAGCTGCCTATCTGCAAGGTCACGGACGATCTGTACATCGGCGCATTCATCTGCTTTGGCGACGCAGAGCTGACCGTAGCCTGCGCGCGTGACATGCTGGCTATGCTGGATGCGGACAGCTATGACTATCTGTTTACCGCCGAGGCCAAGTCCATTCCCCTGATCCACGAGATGGCGCGGCAGAGCGGTGCCAAGCACTATTTCATCGCCCGGAAGGGCCCCAAGGCCTACATGCCCGCCCCCCTGCACGTGGAGGACAAGTCCATCACCACCGCCGGGGTGCAGAAGCTGTATCTGGGGCGGGACGACGCCGATCTCATCCGCGGCAAGCGCATCGTCCTCATGGACGACGTGATCTCCACCGGCGGCTCGCTGCACGCCATGGAGGAGCTGGTGAAGATGGCTGGCGGCACCGTGGTGGATCGCATCGCAGTTCTGGCCGAGGGCGGCGCCGCGGAGCGCAAGGACATCAAGTATCTGGGCGTTCTGCCGGTGTTCAACGCCGACGGCAGCGTGAAATAACGCAGTTATATTAGCAAAAAGAGTGGTAGCCGCAGGACTGCCGCTCTTTTTTTATAGCTGGAGGGATGGACTTTTGCGATAAGTGATGATAATATGTAGAATTAACAAAACTAATGCTTTTGTGGTGCGAAAGGAGCGGTATATATGGCTGTGAAGGAGAGCTATGCCGGTAAGATCAACCGGAAGCTGACGAAGAAGCTGCGGGTCATCGCCGTGGCCGCCGGACGGGAGAAGGCCGATCTGGTGCTGAAGAATGCCACCTATGTGAACGTATTCTCCAACGAGCTGTGTCATGGCGACATCGCCGTGGCCGAGGGGCTGATCGTGGGCATGGGCGAATACAGCGGCAATGTGGAGGTGGACATGGGCGGCAAGATCGTGCTGCCCGGCTTTGTGGATGCCCACATCCATCTGGAAAGCTCGCTGGTCAGCCCGGTGGAGTTCGCCAAGGCGGTGCTGCCCCACGGCACCACCACCGTGATCACCGATCCCCACGAGATCGCCAACGTCATGGGCACCGACGGCATCGAGTACATGCTGCAGGCCACGGAGGATCTGCCGGTGGACGTGCGGTTCATGCTGCCCTCCTGCGTGCCGGCCACGCCGCTGGACGAGTCCGGCGCCAATCTGGACTACCGCGCCATCGACAGCTTCTATGACCATCCCCGTGTGCAGGGTCTGGCGGAGATGATGAACTTCGTGGGCACCATCAACGGCGACCCGCAGGTGGTGGAGAAGATCGTGGCCAGCCAGGCGCACCACAAGAAGATCGATGGTCACGCCCCCGATCTGGTGGGCAACGACCTGAACGCCTACATCGCCGCCGGTGTGTACTCTGACCACGAGTGCCACGACATCGACGACGCCATCGCCAAGCTGCAGCGCGGACAGTTCATCATGATCCGCGAGGGTACCGCCGCCCGGAATCTGGAGGCGCTGGCGCCCCTGCTGTGCGACAAGTATGTGGAGCGGTGCATGTTCTGCACCGACGACAAGCACCCCAACGACCTGCTGGAGAAGGGGCACATCGACTACATCGTGAAGAAGGCCATCTCGCTGGGCGCAGACCCCATCACGGCCATCAAGGCCGCCTGCCACAACGCGGCGCGGTACTTCCTGCTGAACAACCGCGGCGCTATCGCGCCGGGCTATCTGGCGGACTTCGTCATCATCGACGACTTTGAGCACTTCAACATTGAAAAGGTGTACAAGCGCGGCGTGCTGATGGTGGAGAATGGCGTGGTGGCGGACTTCCCTGCCCCGGAGATCGACCCGTATCTGGTCAACCGCGCCCACGACACGTTCCATGTGGCGCCGCTGAGCGCCGCGGACTTCACCGATGACCGTCCCCACGCGGTGATCGGCATGGTGAACGGCGAGATCACCACCACCGACGGAGGCTACACCGACCGCATTGACGTGGACTACGATATTCTGAAGATCGCCGTGATCGAGCGGCACAAGAACACCCACCACATCGGTCTGGGCTATATCAAGGGCTACGGTCTGAAGAAGGGCGCAGTGGCCACCAGCATCAGCCACGACAGCCACAACATCATCGTGGTGGGCACCAACGAGGAGGACATGGCCTTCGCCGCCAACCGCATCGTGCAGCAGCACGGCGGCATCACCGTGGTGGAGGACGGGCAGGTGAAGGGCGAGCTGCTGCTGCCCATCGCCGGTATCATGTCCGACGACACGCTGGTGAACGTGAACCGCGATCTGGAGGCCGCCAAGAAGAGCGCCTATGAGCTGGGCGTGTCCACGGGCATCGACCCGTTCATGACGCTGAGCTTCATGGCGCTGCCGGTGATCCCCAGCCTGCGCATCACCACCCGGGGCGTGTTCGATGTGACCACGCAGCGGTACGTATAAAAGACGCATAAAGACAGGGACGGCGAAAACGCCGTCCCTGTTGTTATGCTGTTTTGCAGGGGACGGCGTCCTGCAGTGGAGCGCAGCGGAACAAATGCCCTTGGGGTACGACGTCCCGTTTCGCACGGTTCAACATACCGTCCTGTAGGGCGGGGCCCGTGTGCCCCGCCGCCGGGTACGCATTTTTCGGCGGGACACATGGGTCCCGCCCTACAGGTGCATACCCCCCCAAACAAACAACGCGGCGCCTCTTGCGGGGCGCCGTCCCCTACGGGCGGGGCGATGTGGGCATCGTCCCCTACAGCGCGGCGGCGTGGTGTCCCCTACAGGCGCAGGTCGCAGGACATGCTGGCCACGGCGCGGCCGCCGATGCGGACGGTCACGGCGCCGTCCTTTTCATACAGGACGCTGCGTATCTCTGACGGGCGGGACATGTGCTCGCCCTGCAGGAACACGTTCTCCTCCCCCGGCTTCACGTCGCCCCGCAGGTAGAGGTAATAGGTCAGCGCGCCGTTGCTGGTGCCGGTGGCGCACTCCTCCGGAATGTCGTACAGGGGCGCGTAGTTGCTGCACCACGCCGTGACGCCGTCCGCGCCGGGGCAGAACATGTGGACGCCGGTGACATCGTATTTCCGGGACAGCTCCGTGACCGCCGGGGCGTTCTGCACGGCGCGCATGAGGGTGTCGTGGTCGCGGACGGGCAGCATGATGTCCGCAAGGCCGGTGGAGACGATGCGGGGGATGTATCCCGCCGGGCAGTCGCCCTCCGTCAGGCCGTAGGCCGCGTACAGCGCGGCGCGCTCGTCGGACGGGATATCCGCCAGCAGCTGCGGCGGCGCCATGTCCATCCACACGGTATCGCCCCGGACGGTGACGGTCAGCTCGCCGGCCTTCGTATGGGCGGTGCAGTCGCCGTCGGGCACGCTGCCCAGCTGCCGCAGCAGCGCGAAGGAGGCCACCGTCGCGTGGCCGCACAGCTCCACCTCTCCGGCGGGGGTGAAATACCGCAGGGACACGGAGCCGTCCGGCTCACGGGTGACAAAGGCGGTTTCGGAATGCTTGAACTCCGCGGCGATCTGCCGCATGACCGCATCGGACAGGGGGCGGTCGGGCAGGACGACGCCCGCCTGATTGCCGCCGAATATCCGCGCGGAAAACGCATCCATGACATAGGCTTCCATGGTGATGACCTCCTCAGTTTTTCTCATGGTATATATTATATAGTGTCCTGCCCTTAACGGCAAGTATATTTGACTTTTCCGGAAATTTTCGTTAGAATAGAATGCATAGCAGGTGCGGGAAACCGCACCTGCAAATAGTAAAGAAAGGAATCTCATCCAAAATGCTCAATGAGCGCAGTCTGTTATCGCAATTCCTGCATTTCGTAGCCGCTACGGTGGCATCCCTGATGGTATTCAGCCTGTACTCCATCGTGGACGGGCTGATGGTATCCAAGGGCGTGAACGAATACGCCATGGCTTCGGTGAATCTGGCGGTGCCCTTCACCAACGTGCTGTTCTCCATCGGCATCATCTTCGCCGTGGGCACCAGCACCATCATCGCCATCTATCTGGGACAGGGGCAGGGCGAAAAGGCCAACGGCCTGTTCTCCCAGAACACGGTGCTGCTGTCGTGCATCGGCCTGACCATCACGGTGCTGGTGCTGGTATTCCTGGAGCCGTTTGCCGTGCTGCTGGGCGCCAAGGACGTGACGTATCAGTACACCATGGACTATCTGAAGGGGCTGGCGCCCTTCGCCGTGTGCTTTATCGTGTCTTACAACATGGAGGTGCTCATCAAGACGGACGGCTATCCCAAGCTCGCCATTCTGACGGTGATCACCGGCTGCCTGACCAACTGCGTGCTGGACTATGTGGCCATTTTCCTTCTGGACTGGGGCGTGTGGGGTGCGGCGGTGGCCACGGGACTTTCCCAGCTGCTGACCTGCATCATCTATCTGCGGCACTTCCTGCGGGGACACAACACCTTCCACTTTGTGAAGTTCAAAATGGACTGGAGCATCTATAAGCGGCTGCTGCCCATCGGTGTGGCCGACGGCGTGACGGAGCTGTGCAACGGCGTGATGATCTTCCTGTTCAACCGGGTGATCCTGCGCTGTCTGGGCGACGACGCGCTGGTGAGCTACACCATCATCGCCTACGTGAACACGCTGATCGTCAACACCATGCTGGGTATCTCACAGGGCAGCCAGCCGCTGGTGAGCTATCACTACGGCAAGGAGGACGCGGCGGGCTACCGGAAGCTGCTGCGGTACGGCGCCACGGCGGTGGCCATTATGACGGCGGTGATCTTCGCCGGGGTGATGCTGTTCGCGCCGCAGATCGCCGGCATATTCGTGGACGCGGAGAAGCCGTGGCTGGCGGCGGACACCGCAGGCGCGCTGCGGCGGTACGGCCTGTGCTATCTGCTGCTGGGCGGCAACATCCTCATGGGCGGCTTCCTGACGGCGGTGGAGCAGCCCAAGGCGGCTATCAGCATCTCCGTGGGGCGGGGTCTGGCGTTTCAGGCCGGAGCGCTGTTCCTGCTGGCCTTTGCCGTGGGCGGCACCGCTATATGGTACGCGCCGCTGGTGTCCGAGGCGCTGTGCGCGGTGATGGCCGTGCTGTTCATGCGAAAGTTTCTGAATAAAACGAAGGCGGCGTGAGCTGCCTTCGTTTTTCGTACGGGGAGAATTTTACGAAATCGCATACCTGTACCGTAGGTTTTTTGTCGAAAACGCAGAAAGGAAAAATAGGGGTTGACATTGGGCTTTGACGGCGTTATGATTCCACCATCCCAAGCGGAACACCGCGGCAGGGAAAAATCACAGAAGGAGGAAAGCTGATATGAAGCGTAGCGTCACCATGATGATGTGCGAGATGTGCATGGGTATGATGTCCATGTGCATGTTCCGTTGCGCCCAGAAAGGTCATCAGCTTTCCGACATCTGTTTGACGGCTTGAAAAAGCCGGTGTGTAAACAAGCAGCGGGAAGGTCGCATGACCGCCCCGCTGTTTTTGTTTTGTGCCGCCGTTCCGGCCGGGCGGCGGTGCTGAGATAAAAATTCATTCCCATCAACCCAAGTTAAACATCATTTCAAAGGAGACTGCGAACATGAAACACAACACTTTGACTAAGATCATTACTCTGGCGCTGGCCGCTGTGCTGGCTCTGAGCCTGGCTGCCTGCGGCAGCAAGACCAACGACGATAGCGGCGACAAGACCGACGCTCCCGTCATCAAGATCGGCGTACCCAACGACACCACCAACGAGGCTCGCGCCCTGCTGCTGCTGCAGGAGAACGGCATCATCAAGCTGAAGGACGGCGTGGGCATCACCGCCACCAAGAACGACATCGTGGAGAATCCGCTCAACGTGGAGATCGTGGAGGCTGAGGCCGCCCAGCTGCCCAACCTGCTGCCCGACGTGGACTACGCCGTGATCAACAGCAACTACGCCATCAACGCCGGTCTGAACCCCGTGAATGACTCCCTGCTGATCGAGGGCAGCGCCTCCGCTTACGCCAACATCCTGACCGTGAAGGAGGGCAACGAGACTTCTCCCAAGGCACTGGCTCTGAAGGCCGCTCTGGAGAGCAAGCAGGTGGCTGACTTCATCACCGAGAAGTATGCCGGCTCCGTTGTCTCCGTTACGGAGAACCCCACCGACGGCTATGACGCCTCCGTGGACTACGACGCTCTGAAGGGCGAGACCATTACCGTGGCCGCTTCCCCCACGCCCCACGCCGAGATCCTGGAGGTCGCCAAGGAGATCCTGGCCGCCAAGGACATCACCCTGGACATTCAGGTGTACAACGACTATGTTGTTCCCAACACTGTGGTTGACGACGGCACCGTGGACGCCAACTACTTCCAGCACCTGCCCTATCTGGAGGACTTCAATGCCCAGAACGGCACCCACATCGCCTCCATCGCCGCCATCCACGTGGAGCCCATGGGTCTGTACGGCGGCAAGCAGACCACGCTGGACGCGCTGAGCACCTCCGCCCAGTAAACGAAGAATCTATTCTACCTTCCTCTCCCCCGTGTTCCCCGTCCCGCACGGGACGGGGAACACCCGTGGGAAAAGAGAATGCCCCGATCCCTTTTCTGTGTTCCCTGCGCCGCAGGGCGCGCAGAAAAAGGATCGAGAAAAAACGACAGAAAGAGGGAACTATCCGTGATCGAGCTGAAACACGTAAGCAAAAAATACGATTCCGGCGCAAACGGCGGAGTGGACGCATTGAAGGATGTGTCCCTCACCATAGAGGATGGCGACATTTACGGCATCATCGGTATGTCCGGCGCGGGCAAGAGCACGCTGGTGCGCTGCATCAACCTGCTGGAGCGCCCCACCGAGGGTGAGATCATCGTGGACGGCCAGCGGCTGGACACCATGACCCCCGCCCAGCTGCGGGCGGCGCGGCGGAACATCACCATGATCTTTCAGCACTTCAACCTGCTGATGCAGCGGACGTGTCTGCGGAACGTGTGCTTCCCCATGGAGCTGGCCGGTGTGAAAAAGGCCGACGCGGAGAAGCGCGCCCGGGAGCTGCTGGAGCTGGTGGGGCTGCCGGACAAGGCCGAGGCCTATCCCGCTCAGCTGTCCGGCGGACAGCAGCAGCGCGTGGCCATCGCCCGCGCACTGGCCACCGATCCCAAGGTGCTGCTGTGCGACGAGGCCACCAGCGCCCTTGACCCCAAGACCACCCGGCAGATACTGGAGCTGATACGGGACATCAACCGGAAGCTGAACATCACCGTGGTCATCATCACCCATCAGATGAGCGTGGTGAAGGAGGTCTGCTCCCACGTGGCCATTCTGGACGAGGGCTGCGTGGCCGAGGCCGGTATGGTGGGCACCGTGTTCGCCGCGCCCAAGTCCGAGGCCGGACGGCGGCTGGTATTCCCCGGCGGCGCGGACGCGCAGGTGTACAACCCCCAGGACGAGAAGCTGGTGCGGCTGGTGTTCAAGGACAGCAAGACCACCAGCATCCCCCTGATCGCGCGGCTGGCGGCGGAGGAGAACATCTTCTGCAACGTCATCTCCGCCAGCACCCAGAAGCTGTCCGAGACGGTATACGGCAGCATGATGCTGGGCATCCCCAGCGCGCAGTTCTACAAGGCCGTGGCCTTCATTCACAATGTGGCCAACGTGCAGGTAGAGGAGGTGGACAGCCATGTACAGTAACATATTCTCCGCCCAGTCCATACAGGATCTGATGAGCGTGCTGCCCTCCCTGCCCGTGGCGATCTGGGAGACGTTCTACGTCACCGTGGTCAGCACCGCCCTGTCGCTGGTGCTGGGTCTGCCGCTGGGCGTGCTGCTGGTGGCCGGGGAGAAAAACGGCGTACTGCCCCTTCCCCGCTGGCTGATGCAGGTCATCAACGTTATCATCAACCTGCTGCGCTCCATCCCCTTCCTGATTTTGATGATCATGGTGTTTCCCCTGTCCCGTCTGCTGATCGGCACGGCGGTTGGCACCACGGCTACCATCGTTCCGCTGGTGGCGGCGGCGTTCCCCTTTGTGGCGCGTCTGGTGGAGAGCAGCCTCCGGGAGGTGGACGGCAACATCATCGAGGCCGCCCAGAGCATGGGCGCCACGCCCATGCAGATCATCTGCAAGGTGATGATCCCGGAGAGCGTGCCGTCCCTGATCCAGAACGTGACCATCGCGCTGACCACCATTCTGGGCTACTCCGCCATGAGCGGCATCATCGGCGGCGGCGGTCTGGGCAAGATCGCCATCGACTACGGCTATTACCGGTACAAGTATCTGGTTATGCTGGTGGCGGTGGTCATTCTGATCCTGCTGGTGCAGCTGTTCCAGAGTCTGGGCACATGGCTGAGCAAGCGCTGCGACAAGCGGCTGAAGCATTGAGTATATGTAAAGGAAGCACCCGCGAGGGTGCTTCCTTTTTTGCGGGACATCGACCCCAAGGGCATTTGCTGGCAGCGCTATGCGAGCGGGGCGATGTGGGCATCGCCCCCTACGAAATGACTTGTAGGGCGGGACCCATGTGTCCCGCCGCAAAAGACACATTCTCTCCGGCGGGGCACGCGGGCCCCGCCCTACAGGGCGCGCGCGTCTTGGGCGGACAGAGTCGTCCGCCCCTACAGACGGGACGGCGGAGGTAACATCCCCTACGGCGGGGCGGCGTGTTGACGGGCAAAATTTTTTGCAAAGCCTGAAACATTTCCCGGCCGTTGGGTGTATGATATATGAAAGGCCTTTCACCCCTCAAAAAAGGAGAACCCCCTATGACGGACGAACAGTTCACCCCGCTGGCGGAGCGGTATATGGACACGGT
>ENA-UOJS01000957-UOJS01000957.1-human-gut-metagenome-genome-assembly--contig:-C74-NODE-957-length-26778-cov-11.007484_pt1 | contig 26778 bp, 24 predicted proteins | sample MGYA00242355_ERZ723902 | MGnify/ENA metagenome assembly ERZ723902
CGTCGGGATGAGTGTTTATATCGCCGAAAAATATCACCGTGTCTCCGATAACGCCGCTTGCCCCGCCGATAAAGCCGTAATCATATCCGCTTATTCCTATGCTTCCCGCACCGATATGCAGATACTGCGCCCCGTGCTGCGCACAGGCGCAGGTGATGGCGCCGTCCGCAGTGATTATACTTTCATGAAGGCAGAGACAGGAGCATTTTGCATAGCCCTGCTTTGTTACTACAGGGGTAAGCCCTGCGGACAGCGCTGCGGCAAGCGCCGCCTCCGAGGTATATTTACTGCAGAAGAAAAGGTTGCCGAGTGCAAAGCAGTTGAGCAGTACATCATGGGGATAGGCGTCGCCTGCCGCACGCGGCTCGGCGATATACGGTATATGCCGCTTCCGGAGTATTTCCGAAAGAGCCGTATTTTCGCTGTGAATTATCATTTTACCGCCGAGCAGCGCCATCTGCATATCGGGATGCGCGCAGACAGGTGCGGGCAGTGAGGCAAGCGGCGGTATACGCACGCACTCTCCGTAGGCGGAAAGCAAAGCTTCCGCTTCACGCGGCATATCACAGCTCATGAAAACATAACGCATTATTCACCTCACGAAAAACAGGCAAAAACGCATACAGCGGAAGCAAAGCCGCTTCCGCTGTCGGTTTAAGTCATATGCTTTGCGCAGTTTACCACTGCCGGAAAAATCCGACAATATGCGCCGCTTTACGGCATGAAGCCCCTTTTATCCGAAAAAGCTTATGCTCTTTCTACCTTATTTGCGCGCAGGCAACGGGAGCAGATAGCCACAGTCTTGTGTGTGCCGCCGTCTACTACTTTAACCTTTCTTATGTTGGGCTTCCAGGTTCTGCTTGTCTTGCGGTTGGAATGGGAAACATTGTGTCCGAATGTAACGCCCTTGCCGCAGTATGCACATTTTGCCATATTTACACCTCCTACCGAAAAATCATAGCTTAAAGCTGAATGCAAACAGCATTCCGCATTAAAATTCAATATAGCACGGTATATTGTAGCACATACCGAGCAAAAAATCAATAATTTTTTTCTTTTTTTGCAAAAATATTTTTTCGTGCCGACGATATGCGGCAATAAAATACATTATTTATCTATATATGCTACAAGTCTGTTTATTTTAAAGCCTTTTTCGCTGAAATTTTTCTCATATTCCGTCATGATATTCTCTTCAGCCCACTCGCTTGCGTGCAAATCAAAGGTTACATCACGCAGAGTAAAGCCCGCCGCGGGAAATTCCTCAAGCGAAAAATCAAAGAGCGCACGGTTGTCTGTTTTGAAGGCTATCGCTCCGCTTTTCGTGAGAAGCGGCTTGAATTTTTCGAGAAACTTTCTGTATGTGAGGCGGCGCTTCGCATGGCGCGCTTTGGGCCACGGGTCGCAGAAATTTATGTATATGCGCTCAAATGTACCGGCAGGGAAGAGCAGGTCAAGCTTCTCTGCATCGGCGCAGAGAAAGCGCACATTTGTAAGTTCTGCCGCGGCAACCTTTTCCATGGCGAAAATTATGACATCGCGCACCTTTTCCACTGCAATGAATGCCACATCGGGATTTTGCCTCGCTTCCTCCGCAATAAAACTGCCTTTGCCACAGCCTATCTCTATACGAAAGCGCGAATACCCGGGAAAAGCCTCGCTTAAATTTATCATTTCCGGCGCTTCGCGGTTATATTCCAGCGTGATGTTCTTTTGCGCCGTGAATCTCGCGTCGCCGGATTTCTTTTTTCGTACTCTCATTGAAATTCTCCGGAAATTTTTTTAGCCCTTTAATCCTACCACAAAAAATGGATTAAGTCAAGAAAAATTATTTTTTCGCATGAATAAAAAATCTCACGACGGCAGAAAATAATCCTGTCGAAAGATAAAACACAAAATATCGGAGATGAAAACAATGATAGACAGAATTGCACTTATCATAACGATTATCGGTTCGCTCAACTGGGGCAGCGTCGGGCTTTTCGGTTTTGACATCATCGCATGGATATTCGGCAGCAGCGCGGCTCTCGCCAGCAGAATAATATATACAATAGTTGCGCTTGCGGGCGTATGGTGTATCTCACTGCTCTTCCGCTCCAGAGAAGCAACCGTTACGGAAGAAAAATAAGGGGAACATCCTTACAATATAAAACAATATCAATATAAAAATCTCCCGATATTCTGTCGGGAGATTTTTTGCTTTGCCCCGAGTTATCAGAGCTTGATATATTCATCGCGCTCGGCACCGACGGATACATATTTCACCTTGCATCCGACAGCTTTCTCGATATAGGCGATATATTTCTTTGCTGCCTCGGGAAGAGACTCATATGTTCTGCACGCGGAAACATCGCCGAAGCCTTCCATATATTCGATAACGGGCTTTGCGCGGTTGAGGCGCTCACCTGTCGGGAAAGAAGTCGTTATTTCGCCGTCTACATCATATGCCACGCAAACGGGAATCTTATCGAGATAAGAAAGCACATCCATCTTTGTCAGCGCGATATAATCGGCGCCCTGAACCTTTACGCCGTAGCGCGAAGCGGGAACATCAAAGGGACCTACTCTTCTCGGTCTGCCCGTAGCGGCACCGTATTCGCCGCCTGCCTTGCGCAGTTCCTCTGCCTCGTCGCCGAACATTTCGGCAGTGAAGGGACCTTCGCCGACGCAGGTGGAATAAGCCTTCATGATACCGATGGTATTATCGAGCCTGATTCCGGGAATGCCCGCGCCGATAGGCGCATAGGAAGCGAGTGTTGTAGAAGAAGAAGTATAGGGATATATACCGAATTCTATATCGCGGAGTGCGCCGAGCTGAGCTTCAAACATGATATTTTTGCCCTCTTCGGCGGCTTTGGAAAGATATTCGGAAACATCGGTAACATAAGGCGCGATGATGCTGCCGTATTTGCGCAGCCAAGCCATCATTTCATCGGCATCTATGGGTGTGTGACCGTAGCCTGTGACTGTGATATTCTTCCACTCGACGATATCGTGAACCTTCTCGGCAAGCTTATCGTCCATATTGCGCAGCTCCTCCATGCGCAGAGCCTTCTTCATATATTTATCGGCATAAACAGGCGCGATACCGCGGCGTGTGGAGCCGAATTTCTTATCTGCGAGGCGCTCCTCCTCCATGATATCCTGCATCTTGTGATAAGGCATGCAGATTATTGCCTTTTCGCTTATCCTGAGGTTTTCGGGAGTGATTTTTATTCCCTTTTCCGCAAGAGAATTTATCTCGCCGACAAGATGCTCGAGGTCTATAACCATACCGTTGCCCATGATATTGACCGTAGTATCGCGGAGAATACCCGAGGGAAGCAGGTTGAGGATGAATTTGCCCCTTTCGTTGATAACGGTGTGACCGGCATTGTTGCCGCCCTGATAGCGGCAGATTATGTCATAATCGGAGGAAAGCAGGTCTACCATTCTGCCCTTTCCTTCGTCACCCCAGTTAATTCCGACTATTGATGTAAGCATATTTGAAAATCTCCTTTGATTTATATTACTTTTTTATACATTGACCGTGGCGTCGGGTCTGTCACTCAGCATATCGGCATTTTCCGCGAGTACTGCGCGAACCTCCGCGAGGTAATCCTCTGTCTGCTCTGCGGCAAGCCCCGTGAAATTGCTTTTCGCTATTATCTCGTCTATTTCGGCGCGCGTGAGAGAGAAAACAGGGTCTGCGGCTATCCTGTCAAGCAGGTCGTTGTCCGCGCCGTCCTGCTTTATTGCCTTGCCTGCGGCTACGCTGTGGCGGCGGATTGCCTCGTGCAGTGTCTGTCTGTCGCCGCCCTTCATAACGCAGTGCATGAGGATATTTTCCGTTGCCATGAAGGGGAGTTCCTCGCGAAGATGTCTTTCGATGACCTTTGGATAAACGGTCACACCGCTTATTACATTGATATAGAGCGTAAGTATACCGTCTGCGGCAAGAAAAGCCTCGGGAATACTTATTCTTCTGTTCGCAGAGTCGTCGAGCGTGCGCTCGAGCCACTGTGTGCCTGCCGTCATCGCGGGATTTACCGTATCGGCGATAATGAAACGGGCAAGAGAAGAAATACGCTCACTGCGCATGGGATTGCGTTTATACGCCATGGCGGAGGAGCCGACCTGACCCGCCTCAAAAGGCTCGTCAAATTCCTTGAGATGCGAGAGCAGACGGATATCTCCGGAAAATTTCTGCGCACTCTGGGCAATGCCGGAGAGCACGGAAAGCACGAAATAATCGGCTTTTCTCGTATATGTCTGTCCGCTGACGGAATAAGCGCGGCGGAAGCCGAGCTTCTCCGCTATCTTGCTCTCCAGCGCTTTGACCTTTTCCTTGTCGCCCTCAAAAAGCTCGAGAAAACTTGCGCCCGTGCCGGTGGTTCCTCTGCAACCGAGCAGCTTCATATTACCGAGGACAAAATCGAGATGCTCAAGATCGAGCATGAGATCCTGCATCCAGAGCGTCGCTCTCTTGCCCACCGTGGTCGGCTGAGCCGCCTGAAAATGCGTATATGCCAGCGTTTCGAGCGATTTGTATTTTTCGGCGAAAACGGAAAGCTCATATATTGCGGAGAGCAGAAGCTTTTTTATGCGGAGCAGTGCATCACGCTGGATAATAACATCGGTATTATCGCCGACATAACAGCTTGTCGCGCCGAGATGAATTATCGGTTTCGCCGCAGGGCAAGCCTCGCCATATGTGAAGATGTGCGCCATGACATCATGACGGACTTCCTTTTCGCGCCTTGCCGCGGTTTCATAATCGATGTCGTTTATATGCGCCTTCATCTCCGCTATCTGCTCATCGGAAATATCAAGCCCCAGTTCTTTTTCGCTCTCGGCGAGAGCTATCCAGAGCCTGCGCCATGTGGAAAACTTGCGGTCATCCGAAAAGATTTCCTGCATTTCTCTGCTTGCGTATCGCTTGCAGAGCGGATTTTCGTATATATCGTGCATTTTTTCAAAAGCTCCTTTTTTGTTTATTGGAGATGCGTTTGTGCTTGCATGGCAGAGGGCGATGCCGCCTGCCGAAAAATGAAAATTCTTGTTTTATTTCGTCTGCGCATGGGCTTTCCGGTATTAGCACCAAAAATCGACCCGCGAGGTTCGCCATAGCCTGACATGGCACAGCAGTAAATCCGAGTCGGCGCGGGGGCGTTTCGAACCTGTAGCCGTGATTAAGCTATAGCGGGATGATCGGCGCACTATGTTCGCACTGGTCGCCGCGAGGCGACAGGGAGAGATATATAAGAGGAGGAACGCCTCTTATATGACTTTTGCCGCGCTTTTCGTCAGTGAAAAGCGCGATAAAGGAAAAGTTGCTTTATGTATCGTGCGGGTCGTCGTAGGCGCCGACCCCTACAATTTAAAGCCTAAGTACAGCCAGTAGAAAAATAAAAAACTAAATCTTCATCCGCTTTTTCTTTTGCATAAGCGGGCGCAAAAGAAAAAGCTATCAAAAAGAAAACGCCGAGCAGAACTTTCGCGCTCTGCGGAGCGCGACCGACGCCACCGTCGGCTCGTGCCGCCTTCCACAAAAGGCGGGCGAAAACTTCAATATTAAAGTGCGGCGTGCGCCTTTAGTTACCGTGCTTTTTGAGCGCGGCGGAAATGAATCCCGCGAAAAGCGGATGCGCCTTATTCGGGCGGGATTTGAATTCCGGATGATACTGAACGCCGACATAGAAATCTCTGTCTGTCAGTTCCACCGTTTCGACAAGTCTGCCGTCGGGCGAAAGACCGGAGAGCGTCAGTCCTGCCGAGGTGAGCGCCTCGCGGTAATCATTATTGAATTCATAGCGGTGACGATGACGCTCGGAAATGTTTTTTGCGCCGTAGCAGCGCTCCATTGTCGTTCCCTCGGAGATAACGCAGGGATATGCACCGAGGCGGAGCGTTCCGCCCTTATCTACATTGTCACTCTGACCGGGCATAAAATCTATTACTTTATTTTTGCAGAGTTCATCAAATTCGCCGGAGTGCGCATCGGCAATGCCGACGACATTTCTTGCGTATTCGATAACGGCTATCTGCATGCCGAGGCATATTCCGAAATAAGGAATATCATTCTCGCGCGCATATTTTGCCGCAAGAATCATACCCTCTATTCCTCTGCCGCCGAAGCCGCCGGGGACGATGATTCCGTCAAGCCCCGCGAGCTTTTCTTCGTAATTTTCTTTTGTCAGCGTTTCGGAATCTATCCAGTGTATGCGGATATGCGTATTGAGTGTATAGCCTGCATGGCGCATTGCCTCCGCTACCGAGAGATATGCGTCATGAAGCTGAACATATTTGCCGACAAGCCCGATATGAACCTCTTTTTCGCGGTTTTTGATACGGTGCACCATATCCTTCCATTCGGCAAGGTCGGGCTCCGGTGCGTCTATGCCGAGCTCGCGGCAGACTACAGAGGAGAAATTTGCTTTTTCGAGCATCAACGGTGCTTCATAAAGATAGGGAAGAGTGATATTTTCTATTACGCAGTCGGGCTTTACATTGCAGAAAAGCGAGATTTTCTTGAAGATGGAATCCTCAAGCGGTTCATCACAACGCAGAACAATGATATCAGGGTTGATGCCCATTCCGCGAAGCTCCTTTACCGAGTGCTGTGTCGGCTTCGATTTATGCTCGTCCGAGCCGCGAAGAAAAGGCACGAGCGTGACATGGATGAAGAGGCTGTTTTCACTTCCGACCTCGAGCGAAATCTGACGCACCGCCTCGAGAAAAGGCTGGGATTCGATATCGCCTATCGTGCCGCCGATTTCCGTTATCACGACATCGGCATCCGTCTGCTTGCCGACGCGATAGACAAAATCCTTTATTTCGTTTGTGATATGAGGGATGACCTGCACTGTAGAACCGAGATATTCTCCGCGGCGCTCCTTATTCAGCACATTCCAGTATACCTTGCCTGTCGTCAGGTTAGAATATCTGTTCAGATCCTCGTCGATAAAGCGCTCATAGTGACCGAGATCAAGGTCTGTCTCCGCACCGTCCTCTGTAACATAAACCTCGCCGTGCTGATAGGGGCTCATCGTTCCGGGGTCTACATTTATATAAGGGTCAAGCTTCTGCGCCGCCACTTTAAGACCGCGGGCTTTGAGCAGACGCCCGAGCGAAGCCGCCGTTATTCCCTTTCCGAGGCCTGAAACCACGCCTCCCGTTACAAAGATATATTTAGTCATCTTCTCCCCTCCTCTGTATCTGTAAGGATAAATTTATGTGCCTTTTCGGCATTTTTCGGAATACAAAAAATAAAAAAGGCGGTCACATAAAAAGGGCAATTTACCCTTTCTGAATGACCGTCTTTGCCCATTGACGATATATTTTATCATATTTAGACGGTCTTGTCAATCGCTTTTGCCAAGAAAAATAAATTTTCGCGAAAGGTATTGACAAATGCGAAAATTGTAGTATAATGTTCTTCATAAAAAGACAAGGGCGTCTCGTAGCTATGGGCTTCGAACGCTCTTTTTGATTTTTCCGCATCGGGCAAAGGCGCCTTGAAAACATAGGCGTATTGCCCGCATTTTTATTTTAAGGAGATGAAAATATGTGCTCGATAATGGGATATTGCAAGGCAAAAGCCGACCTTGCCGGATTTAAAAAGGGATTTGCGAAAACACTCTCGCGCGGACCCGATGACAGCAGAATAATCGATACGGGAAAGGGGCTTCTCGGCTTTCACAGGCTCGCGATAATGGGACTTTCCCCCGAGGGGATGCAGCCGTTTGAGCTGGACGGAAGCTATGCCGTCTGCAACGGCGAGATTTACGGCTATGAGAAGATAAAGGCGGCGCTCTCGGCAAAATACAGCTTCAAAAGCGGCTCGGACTGCGAGATTTTACTGCCGATGTACCGCGAATACGGCACGGATATGTTTGCCATGCTCGATGCGGAATTTGCGCTGATAATATACGACGGCAAAACCGGCGAATTTATCGCCGCGCGTGATCCTATCGGTATCCGTCCGCTTTATTACGGCTACGACGGTGACGGCGCTCTGCTCCTCGCAAGCGAGGCAAAAAACCTCGTCGGCATATGTGAAAAAATCATGCCTTTTCCGCCCGGGTGCTATATGAAAGGCGGAAAATTCATCCGCTACAGCGATATTTCCCATGCCGCGACGGTATGTCATGACGACCTTGAAACAGTCTGCAAAAATATTCATGACAAGCTTATCGCAGGCGTGGAAAAGCGACTTGTTTCCGATGCCAAGGTCGGTTTTCTGCTCTCGGGCGGGCTTGATTCGTCGCTTGTCTGTGCCATTGCCGCAAGAAAAAGCACCGTGCCGATACGCACATTTGCCATCGGCATGGAGGGCGATGCCATCGACCTGAAATATGCCCGCGAGGTTGCCGACTATATCGGAAGCGAGCATACAGAGGTATATATGACGCGCGAGCAGGTGCTCTCCGAGCTGGAAAATGTCATTTCCATACTCGGCACATTCGATATAACGACAATCCGCGCGAGCATGGGAATGTATCTGCTCTGCAAATATATCCATGAAAACACAGATATACGCGTTTTGCTGACGGGTGAAATTTCCGATGAGCTTTTCGGCTACAAATATACGGATTTCGCTCCGAGTGCCGAGGAATTTCAGCGCGAATCGGAGAAGCGCGTGTACGAACTGCATATGTATGATGTGCTTCGCGCGGACAGGTGCATTTCTTCAAATTCGCTTGAGGCGCGTGTGCCTTTCGGCGACCTTGATTTTGTCGGATATGTCATGTCCGCAGACCCCGCAAAGAAGATGAACATATACGGCAAGGGCAAATATCTGCTGCGCCATGCCTTTGAAAAGGACGGCTATCTGCCATATGATATTCTCATGCGGGAAAAAGCCGCATTTTCCGATGCGGTAGGGCACTCGATGGTGGATTATCTCAAGGAATATGCCGAGGCGGCTTATACGGATGCGGAATATGAGGAAAAGCGCGCAAAATACACGCACGCCAAGCCTTTTACCAAAGAGTCGCTGCTCTATCGCGAGATTTTCGAAAAGTATTATCCACATCAGGCGGAAATGATAACGGATTTCTGGATGCCGAATAAATCATGGGAGGGTTGTGATGTCAACGACCCCTCCGCACGCGTGCTCTCAAACTACGGTGCCAGCGCGATATAAGCAATGCATGCAGCGCGTTGGTTGGCGTCGCCGAGACAGGGTAAGGTTTGAAAGGAGGACGGCGTGAGTCCTCCTTGCTGACTTTTGGTACTTTTCCTCACGGAAAAGTACGCCCTTTCTTTTGAAAAAGAAACTTTCACGGGCGACCGCAGTCGCCCGCTTCCTCTTCTTTGCGAAAAGAAAAAAGCAGGAATGCCAAAACATTCCTGCTTTTTTCATTATTATTTTGCGGTTACCATGAGTCCGTTCTCGTCTGCGGCAAGACAGAACTCCGTGCCGGGTGCGGGATTGTCGGCGATAAGCTTTCTTGCTATAATCGTTTCGGCTTCGGACTGGATAAATCTCTTTATCGGACGTGCGCCGTAGATAGGGCTGTATGCCGTATCTATGATATAATTCTTTGCGCTCTCGTCTATGGTAAGTCTGATATGCTTGTCGGCAAGTCTCTTTTCGAGATCTTTGAAGAGAAGCTCTACTATCTTGCCGATATCATCCTTTGTCAGCGGCTTATAGAATACTATTTCATCAAGCCTGTTGAGAAATTCGGGACGGAAAGTGCGGCGGAGCAGATCATTTACGCCTTCGCGAGCCTGATCGCTTATCTCGCCGTCATCGCCGATACCGTCAAGGATAATATCAGAACCGAGGTTGGATGTCATGATGATAACGGTATTTTTGAAATCGACCGTTCTGCCCTTGCTGTCCGTAACTCTGCCGTCATCAAGTACCTGAAGCAGTACATTGAAAACATCGGGATGGGCTTTTTCAACCTCATCGAAAAGAATTACGCTGTAAGGACGGCGGCGGACTGCCTCTGTGAGCTGACCGCCCTCATCATAGCCGACATAGCCGGGAGGCGCTCCGATAAGACGCGATACGGAATATTTCTCCATGTATTCGCTCATATCGATTCTTATCATATTGTGCTCGTCATCGAAGAGCGCTTCCGCAAGAGCCTTTGCAAGCTCTGTCTTGCCGACTCCCGTAGGACCGAGGAAGAGGAATGAACCGATAGGTCTGCGCGGGTCTTTTATGCCTGCACGCGAACGCAGAATTGCATCCGCAACCTTTGAAACGGCGGCATCCTGACCTATCACGCGGTGATGGAGTATATCATCGAGATGGAGCAGCTTGTCGCGCTCGCCCTCCATGAGTTTGGATACGGGAACACCGCTCCAACGGGAAACTATCTTTGCTATTTCTTCTTCACCTACGGAATTGCGCAGGAGCGTATTGCCCTCGTCATTCTGCTCATTCTTTTCGGCTTCTTCAAGCTCTTTCTGGAGTCCGGGAAGCTTGCCGTATTTGAGTTCTGCGGCTTTTTGCAGGTCGTACATATTCTGTGCGCGTTCGATTTCGGCATTTGTAGCCTCTATCTGCTCACGCAGCTTTGCAACCTTGTCGATGCCTTCCTTTTCGCTTTCCCATTTTGCTTTGCCTTCGGAGAATGTGGCGCGAAGCTTTGAGAGTTCCTCCTGTATCTCATGCAGATGCTCTGCCGAGAGCTGGTCGGTTTCTTTCTTCAGCGCGGCTTCTTCTATTTCGAGCTGCATTATCTTGCGGGAAATTTCATCCAGCTCTGTCGGCATGGAATTCATTTCCGTCTTTATCATGGCGCACGCTTCATCTACGAGGTCAATCGCCTTATCGGGGAGGAAACGGTCGGAAATATATCTGTTGGAGAGCACGGCGGCACTGATGAGTGCGCTGTCATGAATTTTTACGCCGTGATAAACTTCATAGCGTTCTTTCAGACCGCGGAGAATGGAAATCGTATCTTCTACGGTAGGTTCGGCTACCATTACGGGCTGGAAACGACGCTCGAGAGCGGGGTCGGTTTCGATATATTTGCGGTATTCGTTGAGTGTGGTGGCACCGATGCAGTGAAGCTCACCGCGCGCAAGCATAGGCTTCAAGAGGTTGCCCGCATCCATTGCGCCGTCGGTTTTGCCGGCACCGACTATCGTATGAAGCTCATCTATAAAGAGGATTATTTTGCCCTCTGCCGCCTTTACCTCTTCAAGAACGGCTTTCAGACGCTCTTCAAATTCGCCGCGGAATTTTGCGCCGGCGATGAGCGCACCCATATCAAGCGAGAAAATCTCGCGGTTTTTCAGATTTTCGGGAACATCGCCGCGGACTATACGCAAAGCAAGCCCTTCGGCAATAGCTGTTTTACCTACGCCGGGTTCGCCTATGAGACAAGGATTATTCTTTGTCTTACGCGAAAGTATACGGATGACATTTCTTATTTCGTCGTCTCTGCCTATCACAGGGTCAAGCTTCTGAGCGCGCGCAAGAGCCACGAGGTCCTGACCGTATTTCTTGAGGACATCGTATTTGCCCTCGGGATTGTCCGTATCAACGCGGACATTTCCGCGGATCTCACGCAGTGCCGAACAGAATTTTTCACGCTCGATACCGTAGTCGCGGAAGAGCTTCTTTATAAATTCGCTCGGCTTGTCCATCATGCCGAGTATGATATGCTCGACGGAAACATAGCTGTCGTTCATCGCGTCCGCTTCCTTTTCAGCCTCGGCAAGAGCGGAAGCAAGCGTGGAATCCATATAGAGACTATCACCGCCGCCCGTCACCTTGGGCATGGAAGCTATTTTCTTTTCTGTCTCACTTATCATGCGCGAGATGTCGGCGCCGCATTTTGTGAAAAGATTCGGTATAACGCCTTCCTTCTGCGAAACGAGGGCATAGAGCAGATGCTCCTCGGTGAGATTCTGGTTTGCATTGGAGAGCGCTTCATTTTGCGCTGCCTGCAATGCTTCTATACTTTTCTGAGTGAATTTTTGCATGTTCATAAAAACACCTTCTTTACTTTGCGGTTATGTCGGAAACGGAAATCAACCGCGGACAAAGCTGTCCGCGTATATTTTACGTACTGCGGCTTTTGCATCCTCGGGATTGTCAATGCGGCGGAAATATTCTTTCATCGCCTTGTCAAAAACCTTGATATAATCCGAAATTATTTTATCTGCGGGAATCCCGTCTTCTCTCTTGTAATAAATCTTGCGGAAAAATCTGTCGCGTTCTATTTTGTATTCGATATCGCCGAGATATTCCTTTTCAATCTCTACCCACGCGCGGTAAAAGCCCTGAACGCCTGCGATAAGCGATTCGTTCTGCGTGCGCATGGAAACGCGAAGCTCACCTATGCCTTCATTGCCCGCGGTCTTGTACAGCTGAACACTGTAGCGCACCGTGGGATTGTATTTATATGTGAGTGCCGAACGCAGATTCAGCATCGTATCGGACGGAGGCGCAAGTATCTGAAATTCATCGCCTACGCAGAGAATGTTTTCGATACTCTTGAAAATCTCGCCGAGACGCATTTCCGGCGTCTTGTATGAGACATAGTTTGCAAGGATACGGTTTATCATTCCCGAGCGGCTTGTACCGTTTTTATATGCGAGCAAATCTATCGCATCGATTATTTCGTCCGAGAGAACGAGAGAATATACACTTTTTTTCATAATCAGCCTCCTGTTTTGCAATATCTTTTCCGTTTACGCGGATATTATACCACTGTTTTCGTAATTTGTCAAGCGCTTTATATAAAATAATTTACGAAATTCATAAAAAATTTTGCGAGGTTGCAGGAGCGGGAGACTGATTGCTCCCACGAGGATACATAATACTTTTCCTTTATCGTACTTTTTGTCACTAAAAAGCGCGAGAAGGAAAAGCTTTCTTTATGCTTCTTTGTGCCCACCGCAACAGCGGCGGCGGAAACGCGCAAAAAAAGAAGCAAGATAGACGAAAGTGGGGGTGAAACTTCCGTTTTTTCTTGCTTCCTGCCGGGGGAACTGATTATATGCCGCCTATTTGCGGTATTTTTCGCACATTGCGCGCGTGTATGCGACCGTGCGGTTCAGCTTTTCAATATCGACTGTGCCGTTGCCGTTGAGCACGGGCGACTCCACCGCTATCGCCTGCGGATAAGAAGGCATCGCGGCAAAAAGGTCGTCGAAATCTATTGCGCCATTACCCGGATGGAGAATGGGATGTATCATCTCTCCGCCGAAATCGCTTATGTGCATATGACATACGTTTTTCCAATGCGGAGAGGCAAAAATCTTCTTATATTCATTATGAAAGCCGCCGAAGCGCGTATCGAAAATGAACTTTGCCTCGGGATAATATGCGGCAATCCTGTTCCACATGAAAAGCGGCGTGCCGTATACGCAAGGGATATTTTCTATCGTGAGAAGAATGCCGGACTCTGCCGCTATATCATAGAAAAGCGGGATGAGCGGCAGATTTTTGTCCATATGATAATCCGAGAGCCTGCCTCCCCAGAAGTGCAGTACGGCGAGTCGTGCACCGAGCCTTGATGCCGCAACGATATCGCGGCGGAATATTTCGAGAGCCTCTCCCGCGCACTTTTCCGTGCCTGCGGAGAGCAGAACACCGATATTCTTTTCCAGATGAACCGTTTCGGGAAGAAATCCCGAGGCAAGCAGAAAATCGCAGACGGCGGGCAGCCGCTCGCTCCAATCTTCAAGAAGCATCAGTTCAAAACCGTCGCATGCGGTGCTCTCCGCTATCTGCGGAATGAGATGATAATCTCTGCCGTTTGCTCTGCCGATGAATGTGCCTGTGGAGGAAAGTATTCTCGGCAATATAACATCATTCATAATATCTTACGCTTGCAATGACCTTTCCGAGAATGTATACGCTTTTTACTATGATGGGCTTCATCGTTCGGTTTTCCGGCTGAAGTCGGAAAATGCCGTTTTCGCGGTAGAAGGTCTTTACAGTTGCTTCATCGTCGAGCAGTACGACGGCGATATCACCGTTTTCGACATAGCTTGTTCTGCTGACGATAACGCAGTCGCCGTTCATGATGCCTGCCTCTATCATGCTTTCGCCCTTGATACGCAGGGCAAAAAGCTCGTCGCCGAGCGTCGTCCCTGTCGGGCAGAAATCGACATAGCCTTCACAGTTTTCAACAGCGAGTATAGGTGTGCCTGCGGCAACCTGACCGAGTATCGGTATCTTTCTCGCCGTCGGTTCCTCCTGCTTGTCGCGGGTACGGATTGTGCGGCTTTTACCCTGCTCCTTTTCGATGTAGCCTTTTCTTTCGAGCCGCTCAAGATAAGAATGTACGGTAGAGGTGCTTTTTATGCCGACGGCGGCTTTGATATCGCGCACCGATGGGGCATAGCCGAGCTTCTCTATAGTACGGCTGATATAATCATATACAGCCTGCTCCAGCGGAGTAAGAATTTCCATAATTCCTTTTTCCTTTCGGTTTTCATAATTATCCGCATACATTATATCACACTTATTTCAAAAAGTCAAACCTTTGTTCGCATTTTTTTGAAAAATTTTGTCAAAATCGAAAATATGTTCATAAAATATGAGGAGAGAAAAGCAAAACAGGAGGGTTTTATGGATTATTGTAAAGAGGTCGGCTACAGAGAGATGGCGGAGGAGACGGAAAAGCTGAAAAAGGAATGTGCCGTCGAGGTCTTTTCCATAGGAAAAAGCGTGCGCGGCAGGGAGATATCTTGCCTTTCGCTCGGCAGCGGCAGAAAAAGCGTGCTTTTTGTCGGCGTGCACCACGGCATGGAGAGGATAACGGCGGCGCTCGCGCTGAAATTTGCCCGCGATATCGCCGAGGGAACCATATGGGGAGACGAAACGGCAAAGGTACTCTCAAAGCGGCGCATATATATCATCCCGATGCTCAATCCCGACGGAGCGGAGATTGCACTCGGGCGCACGGATGAAAACGAGAGGTATATGCTCTCGCGGATGCGCGGAGGAGATGAGCTTGCATGCTGGCAGGCTAACGCGCGCGGCGTGGATCTCAATCACAATTACAATGCAGGCTTTGACCTTTGTCGCGAGGAGGAGCGGCGCATGGGCATTTTCACGGCGGGAAGCACGCGCTACGGCGGGAAATACGCCGAGAGCGAACCCGAAACGCACGCGCTCTGCGATTTCACGCGGAGTATATCGACAGGACTGCGCGCCGCCGTCGCTCTGCATACGCAGGGCGAGGAGATATATTACGATTACTGCGGAAAAACTCCCGAGGGAGGGGAAGCGCTCGCACGCATAATGGCGGAAAAGAGCGGCTATACGCTCGCAAAACCCGATGCCATCGCTTCACACGGCGGCTACAAGGACTGGGTGATAGAGCAGCTTGGCATACCTGCCTTTACGCTGGAGTGCGGGCTCGGGAAAAATCCTCTGTCGCCGACGGATTTTCCCGCCATATACGTCAGACTTGCGCCGACTTTTGCCGAGATTGTAACTTTTTAGAAAAAAACGCTTGAAATAAATGAAAAATGAAGATATAATATAATCGGGTAAAAGTTTGATGCGGATTTGCACGGCTTTACAGGAGAAAACAAAACCGGCGGGCAGACGCCGCCGGTTTCGGACGAAAATATTGCGGAAAGCGCACGCTTTCTTTTTTTGCCGATGTCAGAGTATGCCGAGATACTGCTTTACCATGCTGTTTAGCAGTTCGTCTCTGTCTATCTTGCAGATGAGACTGCGGGCATTCTTGTAGTTGGTTATATAGGTCGGGTCTTCCGAGAGGATATAGCCGACTATCTGATTTATCGGGTTATATCCTTTTTCGCTGAGAGCATCGTATACGGCCTGCAAAATATAGCGGTTTTCCAGCTCCCCTTCAATCTCGGGAGTAAAGGTTACGGTTTTATCGTTGTCTCTGTCCATATCGCGGTATGCTCCTTTTCTCAAAATTACAGCGATGCATGCGGCATCAAAAACTATATTACTTATATTTTACATTAAAAATCCGTATTTTTCAATAACTTTGCAAAAAATAAATAAAATTTTACATAACTTTTTTCGGAGGACGCTATGGAAACAAGACTGAGCAAAATGACAAAAGAAGAAATTTTCGAAAAGGAGACTGCGCTCCGCGGCAGGATAGAGGCAATCTGCGCGGAATACGAAGAGAAATTCCGCAGATGCGGACACAGCATATCATGCGCATTCGAGCGCTGCACGGACGAGACTGACTATAAGACAGACAGCCTTGAGACGCCGGCGGAATATGTCTGCGGCTACAATTGCCGCGCTTCCGTCATAGTAAAGCGCCCGAAAACAGCCGAGGAAAAGGCGGAGGATGACGAAAAAGCCATTGAGATAGCCGATGCGCAGAAGCTCGGCGAGGGCGAAACCTGCACGATGCAGGAGATACGCGACGATGCCGCCTTTGATGCAGACAACAAGGCTGTCGCCATAACACAGATAATGATAACGCGCATTTACAAGGCTTTCTGGATAGACAAGATAATAATATGCGACGATATTTCGCCTATTACCGACGACCTTGAGGAATTTCTCGTGAGGCTCTCGGACGAAACGATAGAATAAGCTGCAGAGGAAAACAAAATTGATTAAGAACGAACTGAAGCCGACAGAGTTGAAAACGGCTGATTTCCATTATGACCTGCCTGAGGAGCTGATAGCACAGCATCCGAGCGAAAAGCGCGACGAAGCGCGTCTTATGGTGCTCGACAGGGAAAAGCAGACTGTGGAGCATCGCATATTCCGCGATATAACGGAATATCTGCACGAGGGCGATGTGCTTGTGATAAACGATTCCAAGGTTATACCCGCGCGCATCTACGGCGAAAAGATAAACGAAAACGGCGGAGAGGGAGCAAAGGCGGAATTTGTGCTCCTGCGCCAGAAAAATCTCGATACATGGGAAACTCTCGTGCGCCCGGGCAGACGCCTGCGCGAGGGAATGCGCGTTTCCTTCGGCGGGGGAAAGCTTATCGCGCATATCGATGAGATTGTCGATGACGGAAACCGCATAGTTACCTTTGAATATGACAGGAGCGGCGGGCAGAATCTTTATTCCATACTCGATGAGATAGGCAAAATGCCCCTGCCGCCCTATATCAAGGAGGCTCTGCGTGACAAGAGCCGATACCAGACGGTATACGCAAGAGAAGAGGGAAGTGCCGCCGCGCCGACGGCGGGACTGCATTTTACAACAGAGCTTCTCGATAAGATAAAGGCAATGGGCGTGGAAATAGCGCCGGTTATGCTGCATATAGGGCTCGGCACATTCCGCCCCGTGAAGGTCGAGAGCATAACCGACCATCATATGCACACGGAATTTTTCAGCATAACGGAGGAAAGCGCGGAGAAGATAAACCGCGCGAGGGCGAACGGCGGCAGAATAGTTGCCGTGGGCACAACCTCATGTCGCGTGCTTGAAAGCGCCTCCGATGAGGACGGTATAGTTCATGCCACCGAGGATGACACGGGGATTTTCATATATCCCGGGTATAAATTCAAGGCGGTGGACGCGCTGATAACGAATTTTCACCTGCCCGAGAGCACGCTCCTCATGCTTGTCTCGGCACTTGCCGGCAAGGACTATATCATGCGTGCCTACAAGGAGGCTGTGGATAAGGGCTATAAATTTTTCTCCTTCGGCGATGCGATGCTGATAGAGTGAAGCCGGAAGAAGCGGGATATTTTACAATGAAAGAAATAATAGCTGTGGCGGGACCGACGGCGAGCGGCAAGAGCGCGCTGGCTCTCGCAATATGTGAAAAATACGGCGGAGAGCTTGTCTCCGTCGATTCCATGCAGGTTTATCGCGGCATGGATATCGGCACGGCAAAGCCCGATGAGAGTGAGCGGGCAAGAGTGCCGCACCATCTCATAGACATCTGCTCGCCGGAGGAGGCTTTTTCGGCGGCGGATTTTGCCGTGCGCGCACATCGGACCATAGCGGATATAAAGAGCCGCGGTGCGATTCCCGTGCTCTGCGGCGGTACTGGACTCTATATGGACACGGTGACAGACCGCCTGCCCTTTTCCGAGAGCGAGAGCGATCCCGCGCTTCGTGAGGAGCTGCGCAGGATAGCAGACGAGCGCGGCACGCATGAGCTGTGGTGCATGCTTGAGAAGCTCGACCCGCACGCGGCATCAGGTATACATGAAAACAACATAAAGCGCGTCATCCGCGCGATAGAAATATGCAAAAGCGGCATGACAAAAACCGAAAGCGATGCCAAGGCAAAGGCGGCGGCAAACCCATATGATGCGCTGATAATCGCGCTCGGTGTGCGCGACCGCGAGGTACTCTACGAGAGGATAAACCGCCGCGTCGACAAAATGCTCGAAATGGGACTTGCCGAGGAAACAAGGCGGCTCTGGGAGAGCGGCTGTCTTACGACGAACACCACAGCCGCCTGCGCCATAGGCTATAAAGAGCTTTTGCCGTGGATACGCGGCGAGAAAACCCTCGACGAATGTGCCGCGGAGCTGAAGCGAGCCACGCGGCGCTATGCGAAGCGCCAGCTCACGTGGTTTTCCGCCTCCGAGCGGGCAAACCGGTTTTATATAGACGATTACGCAGATGAAAACGAGCTTGCGAAAGCGGTTTTCGCTCTTATCGACAGAAGCTGAAACTTTTTCGGCGAAAAAGCAAAATCCGAAGAGAAAGGTCAAAACAATGGGCAGAATAGCAAAATATGCGGCATCCGCAGGCGCCTGCCTGCTTTTCACGGTCTATGTGCTGTATCATATCCTCTCGGGCTTCGGAAAGAGCGTGAAGCTTTTTACCGTTCAGGCGGATACTTTTTCCGAGACGGTTTCGGAGGCGGGCTATATCTTTCGCAATGCCGAAACGCTCTATTCGGGAAATGCCGGCACGCGCGGATATATCTACGAAAACGGCGCCAAGGTTGCTGCGGGAAGCACCGTGGCAAAGATATTTGTCTATTCCAATGACGAGGCTACAAGACAGCTTGATATCATAAACGAAAATATCAGGATATATACCGAGGCGGCGGTGCGTGCGGGTGAAAGCTCCGCAAAGGTCGATGAGGAGATAGAACGACTGCACGAAAGAATTGCCGCCGAGAGTGCCTCCGGAGATGTGACCGCTATGAAAAAATATGCGCATGAGCTTGCCGTGATGACAAGCAAGCGCGCACTGCTGACGGACGGCATCTCGGATTACAAATCGGATATTGCGATACTCGAAAGCAGAAAGGCACTCATAGAAAACAGTCTCGGGCACGGCTATACGCCGATAACGGCGGCTCGCTCGGGCTATTATTACCATCTCTCGGACGGGCTGGATTCGTCTTTCGGTGAGGAGGCTGTGATGAACCTGACGGCGGATGGGTTTGATTTGCTCGGAGGGCTTACGGCTTCCGCGGCAAATACGGCGGGTGCGCTCGTCTATTCGCCGAAGTGGTATTTCGCGCTGAAAACGGAAAGCGAGGTTGCCTCGGGGCTTTCGGCAGGGAAGAGCTACTCCTGCCGCTTTACCGACAATACGCATACGGATTTGCTGGAAATGAAGCTCGAGAGAAAGGAAAAAAGCGCGGACGGTCGCTCATACCTGCTCGTGCTCTCGTGTTCGCTTCTTCCGGAGGATTTTGATTTCACGAGAAAGCAGAATATAGTCATCACGGCAAGAACATATGAGGGCTACAAGATACCGTCGTCGAGCGTTCGCATTTCACGTGACACGGGAAAGCCGTATGTCTATATTTTCAGAAAAGGCTTTGTCGCAGTGCGCGAGGTGACGCCCGTTTTTGAAAAGGACGGATATTTTATAATAGAAAAAGGCGGGGAGCTGCGCCTCTATGACCGCCTGATAATAGGCGAAGCCGACCTGTGGGACGGAAAAATGATAGAATGACGGTATTGCAAAAAAAAATTTTCCGAAATTGCAAAAAAGAGATTGCAATTTTATACGTTTGTGTGTTATAATATAAAAAATATAATTCTTGTTTCCGAAAAGGAAGGGTCACATATAAGTCAAGAATAATAAAAGCGGAGGTTTTTCATGGGATTTCTGAACAAAATAAAAAGCATGGTCAGCACAGAAAAGGATTATGACGACGGAGTTTATCCGGTTTCCGACGAAAGCGATTACGCCGAGCCGGTCATTTCTTCCAGACCTTCTTCGGGCGTTGGGCTCAGCTCTGCCGCCATCGAAATGAAGGTTGTCCGTCCCGAGCGCTATGAGGACGGCAATCAGATAGCAGATCACCTGCTCAACAATCGCACGGTTGTAATAAATCTTGAGGCGACAAACAAGGAGACGGCAAGAAGAATGCTGGACTTCCTTTCCGGCGTTGCTTACTCCATCGATGGTCAGTTTCTGCGCGTAGCGAACAATACTTTCGTTATCACGCCCAGAAATGTCGATGTTTCGAGCGACCCTATGAGCTCCGGCAGCGGCAGAAGTGCGGAAAAGCCCGCTTCACAGCGTCCGCCCGTAGACCTTACCAGCGATACACTTTTCTGATAAAAACGAAAGGTGCCCTTGCCGCATGACATAAGGTATATGCGGAGCGTGCTACATATTTGAGAAAAAACGGGGGCGGCAGAAGCGATTTGCTTTTGCCGCCTGTGGTTTGATGCGGTTTTGCCGTAAAATTACGGAGGGTGGATATATGCCTACACAGCAGAATAAGCTTTCAAGCAGAGATTTTTCAAAGACCATACTCGGCTACAATACATCGGAGGTAGACGAATATATAAATCGTCTGACCGAGAATTACTCGGCGCTCTATCGCGAGAATGCCGAGCTGGAGGCGAGCCTTGCGCAGGCTCTTTCGCGCCTTTCCGGCATTGAAAAGGAAGAGGAGCAGGTGAAGAAAACTCTCGAGGTGGCAAAGCGTGCCGCCGACCAGATAGTGAGCGACGCCTACGGACGCGCCGACGATATCATCGCCTCTGTCAAAAAAAGCTGTGACGCGATACTCTCAAATTTCCGTGAGAAAATAGAGACTCACAAGAGCGACCTTGCCGAGATTCAGGAGGCGGTTTTCAACTTCAAAAATGAGCTTTTTGAAAAGTACCGCCTGCACATAGAGCTTATCGACCAGATTGCTCCGATATACGAATATGACGAGCTTACCTCCGATAAATATGTCGATCGCATGGTGACAAATCTCAAGCGAGAGATAGCCGCGGAATACGATCTCAGGCTCGATGATATACTGAGCGAAGAAGAAAAGAATGCCGAACTGCTTGATAAGGTTGACGATATGGCGGAAAAGCTGAAGGACGATGATAGGGACGCCTCCGATAAACCCGAAAAATCGCCCGAGCCGGATGTCAAAACGGCAAAGAAGGGCGGACACAGGCGCAAATCCGTCGTTCCGTCCGTCATAGAGCTGCTCGACGAATGTGAGGACGCGGCAAAAGACGAGGCGGTAAACTTCGGCAAGCAGCTTAAGCTTGATGTCGATGCGCTCCTCGCGGGGACAAAAAACGAAAAATAATTTTGCGCAGGCGGATATATTATGAATAAGAAAATCAAGCCTCACATTATGTGGCTCTGGGTAGCTGTCATAGCGGTGAGCGTTATCCTCGATCAGGTGACAAAGCTGATTGTGGTGAAAAATATGGAGCTGTATGAAACGGCTCCTTTTATCAAAGGAATAATAGAATTTCGGTATATAGAAAACCGCGGTGCGGCTTGGGGCATGTTCAGCGAAAACCGCTGGATATTTATCATCATTTCCGCCGCGGCGCTCATAGCTCTGCCGATGCTTCTCTATAAATACAGAAATCTTCATTTCCTTTTCGGTTTTTCGCTTTCGCTCGTCATCGGCGGTGCGGCGGGTAATATGATAGATCGCGTTTTCGCCGGCGCGGTGGTGGATTTTTTAAATTTTCAGTTCATCGATTTTCCCGTTTTCAATGTCGCCGATATCTGCGTGACGGCAGGCGCCGCGCTGATGTTTATATATCTTATCTTCATAGATAAGGAATTTTTCCGCGATAAGAAAAAAGAAGAAGCGGAAAAAGCGGCGGCAGGCGCGGATGAGAACGGAGAAAAAGATGAGTAAGCTCACCGTATCGCAGAAAGCGGGCGGCGAGCGGCTCGATGTTTTCGTTTCTGCCGCCGAGGGGATAACGCGCTCCTATGCGCAGAAACTCATCGAGAGCGGCGCAGTCAGAGTCAACGGAAAGACGGCGGAGAAGAAATATAAGGTATGCGAGGGCGACACGGTGGAGACGGAAATTCCTCCGGCAGCCCCATATGAGGTGAAAGCCGAGGAGATACCGCTCGATGTCGTCTATGAGGACGGAGATATCATTGTGATAAACAAGCCGAAGGGTATGGTTGTTCATCCCGCGGCGGGAAATTATGACGGCACGCTCGTCAATGCTCTTATGGCACATTGCGGCGATTCGCTCTCGGGCATAGGCGGCACGGCGCGCCCGGGGATAGTTCACCGCATAGACAAAAATACGAGCGGACTGCTCATCGTCGCAAAGAATGATGAGGCGCACCTCGCGCTCTCCGAGCAGATAAAGGAGCATGCCGTGCGCCGCATATATTACGCTGTGGCGCTGGGGAATATCCCCGAGCCGATAACGGTGGACAAGCCCATAGGCAGACATCCGACCGACCGCAAAAAAATGGCTGTGACGGAAAAAAACTCCAAGCGCGCCGTGACGCACATATATCCGCTGGAGCATTTTTCGGGCGCGACGCTTGTGCGCTGTGAGCTTGAAACGGGGCGCACGCATCAGATACGTGTGCATCTCGCGAGCATCGGGCATCCGATACTCGGCGATGATGTTTACGGCAGACCGAAGGATTTCTGCGAGCAGAAATTCGGTCGCGGACTCTGCGGGCAGACGCTCCACGCCGGTGAAATCCGCTTCATACACCCGAGAACAGGGGAAAGCATGGCGCTGACCTGCCCGCTTCCCGATTATTTTGAAGATTTACTGCGCAAGTTGCGCATGTCGGTACAGTAAAACATGAAAAAATTCGAAAATATTATTTTTGCCTCCGATGTGGACGGAACCTTTGCATCATATATGCAACCGATGGCACAGAGGAATATAGACGCGCTGAAATATTTCAGGGAAAACGGCGGCAGATTTTGTTTTGCCACGGGCAGAAACCATTATGATATAAATACGGTGGTCAAATGCGACCACTGCGAGATAGCGGGTCTCCCTTATGTTCTCTGCAACGGAAGCTATCTCTATGACCCGATAAAAAAAGAAATAATCGACCCGCTTTATCTCGATGCCGCGAGCGTGAAGGAGCTTTTTGCCGCCATAAGGCGCGAATTTCCCGAAAGCGGTGTGCGCACGACGACGGAGCACGGATTTCTCGCGCTCGATGACGATTTGACCGTGCGCGGGCAGCTCGCGAGATATGGGCTGGACGGCATGCTCTATACCGTTTCCGCACGGGATTTCACGGGAGACGGCGCTTTTAAAATAGTCGTTTCCTCAGATGACCTTGACACCGTTGAGGAAATGAGAAAATATATCATTGCAAATTTCGGAGGCGTTTTCAGTGCCACGCGGTCCACGTCAAAAATAATTGAGGTTTTACCGCTCGGTATTTCCAAGGCATATCGCCTCGCAAAAATGCGCGATGAGATGAAAAAGGAAAATCAGGATATCCGCCTTTTCTGCATAGGCGATTTTGATAATGATATTGAAATGCTTTCCGAGGCGGATTTCTCTTTTTGCCCGTCAAACGCCTGCGAAAGGGTAAAGGCTATCGCAAAAAGAGAGGTTTGCCACTGCGACGAAGGCGCACTCGCCGAGGCGATAGATTATATGGAAAGGCTGATTTGAAAAGGTGCCGGCGACGGAAGCCGCGCATGAAAACATCACAATTGGGTAACAGTAACAGGCGGGAAATTCCGCCTGTTTTGCTTTTAGTGAAAATTAGCGCATGGATGAAAAAAACGAGAGAATGAAAAAGTTATATTGTCTGTCTTTCGGGTCGTCGTAGGAATTGCCACACATGCTTCGCATATGTGTTAATTCCCCTACCCATGCGGGTCGTCGAGGCGCCGACCCCTACAAAATAAAATTCAAATTCAGTCAATAGACAAAATAAAAAATTCCACATACGGTTGGCGCGCATGCCAAAAACGACACCCGATTTTTATGCAAAATCACGAAGTGCAAATTTGTTTTGAAAAAAGATAGACTTTTTCACATTTTTATAGTATAATGTACTCTGCATAATAATGCGAAATTTGACGGATATAGCGGTGATTTTTGCACCTTGACTGCGAATTGTCGCAAAATATGAAAATATTTTCAGGAGGAAAATTATGAAAAGAATCTTTTGTGCGCTTATCGCGTTTGTGATGGTGGCGCTCATGCTCCCGCTCACACTTTCGGCGGCAAGCTTTACTCTCAAGGACACCGGATTCGAATATTCGGGCGTTGATCCCGTGCCGCTGCTCGTGCTTGTGGTGAGCTACGATCCCGACGGCGACGGTAAGGACGCATATGAAGAGGGTCTCTCGACCACAGACCCCAATCTGCCGACCTACGGTGAGCAGTGGGCTCATTCCGAGGAATCCTACTGGTCAAAAATACTCTTCGGCGATGACGGCTATACGATGAAGAATTATTTCAAACTCATGTCAAATGACAAGTTTTACTTCACGCCCGCCACAGAAACATACGGTGAGGCGAACAACGGTATCGTTTATGTTACGCTCAAAGAAAAGCACCCGGGCAATGCCGGCGGTTCTGTCAGCCCCACCGATATCAGTACAACAAGAATTACGGCGCTAAATGCGGCAGCGGAATATGTGGACTTCAAGAGCTTCGATAAGGACGGAAGCGGAGGTCTGAGCTGGAAAGAGCTCAGCGTTGTCTATATCATTGCCGGACGCAGCACGAAATTCGGTATGGCTGATGACGGTATCAGCACATGGCGTATGGGCAGCTATAAGCAGAACGGTACGGCATGGCATACGAAAATAAACGGCGTACGCGTTATGAAGGGCGACGATGGCGCAAAATATGCCGTTGTAGGCGAAATGCAGTCCTCGGGAAGCCCGCTTTCCTTCGGCTCCATCGCGCATGAGCTGGGTCATGTGCTCGGTGCAAATGACCTTTATACATACGGCGGCTATACATGGTGCGGCGGTCCCGGCGAAATAGCTCTTCAGGGCGGCGGCTCGGGTATAGGCGGAAACAAGGGCGTGAAGAAGGGCGTTGCTCCTTCTGCCATTGACCCATATTACCTCACATGGTATGGTTTTCAGGGTGTTACCGTTGCGCAGGACGGCGAATATACTCTCTATTCCCGCGAGAGTGAGAAGGGCGAATACAATATTATCCGCGTAAATACAAACAATCCCAAGGAATATTATCTCATAGAGAACAGATATACTGTAACTCCCGAGACATTTGATGCCATTGATCCTGCGGAAAGGGGCATTCAGATTTGGCATGTTGACGAGGGAATAATGGAATCCGAAACACTGCCGAACTGTTGGAAGGGCTCGCCTCATGCGCCCGGTCTTACTCCTGTTTGCTCAAACGGAGTAAGCGGCAGAAAAGCATGGGATAACACCAAAGGAAATAACATCTTTGAATCCTACAATTTCAAGTTTGCCGGAAGTGAGACATGGTATACGGCAATGACAGATGAAGAAGCCGAAAATTACTATGTAAAGATAGAAATGCTCGACCCCAAGGGTAACGAAATGAGAATCAAGGTTACCGGCGCGCCAAAGCAACCGACCTATTCCAAGGTTTCCATGTCATCTCCTACTGCAGGCGAATTCAAGGTTGAAGCTATAATCAGCCAGTTCAACGGCAATACCGTTACGGGCGGCAAGCTTACGCTTTACAGCGATGCCGCTATGACTAATGTCGTCGGTACAGCCGAGGCTTCCTCTGACGGCAAGAGAACTGTATATGCTTCCATAACGGGTCTTAACGAATATACAAAGTATTACTACAAGTTTGAAACAGTCGGTTCGGTTGCCACCGAGGTAAATACAGGCAACGGTACAACCTCCGGCAAGCCGATAGTAAAAACAAGCTATAAGCTCCTCTTCTATACAAACGGTGCGGGCAAACGTTCCTTCGGCGTTACGGTAAAGAAGGGCGAAATGTTTGACATGGCAAAGCTTCCTTCCATGAACAAGAGCGGATATGTTTTCTGCGGATGGTACAGAGATGAGGAGCTCACAGAGAAATATAATTTCAATGTGATAGAAGAAAACTGCGTTGATATTCCTCTCTATCCGAGATGGGAAGCAGAGGATGAGGCGGTAAGCTTTGTTATCAAGAATGCGACTGTTGCCGAGCCAATCTTCGGTTTCAAGGTAGGCGAAGCAATCGAGGAAATAATTCCCGATGAGCAGGAGGGCAAGACTTTTGCCGGATGGTATAAGGATGAGGCCCTGACGATTCCTTTCTATTTCTCCGAGGAGATAACAGAGGGCGGAACGATAACAATTTATGCAAAGTGGAACGGCGGCAGCGAGGAGACAACCTCTTCTTCCGCTACATCGGGCTCGGCTGAGACCACCGCCGAGCAGACATCCGCTACTACTGCTGAAAGCACATCTGAAACAACGGGCGGTACGGGCGAAAAGAGCAGTTCTGCAGTTGTTATCGTGGTTGTGGTTATCGTCGTTGCCGCCGCTGTCGCAGTGGCTGCGATATTCATCATCAAAAAGAAGAAATAATTGCATATTGTATTGAACTCAAATCTCCCTGCGGGCTTTCCGCAGGGAGATTTTCAGTCTGTCGAAAAAGTATTTTCACCGGAAAAACAGATAAAAGCATTTCTGGTATAGCCTTCTCCTGTGGGGAATTGACCGATTTGCGAAGCAAACGCGGTCGGCGTCGCCGAGACAGGGGGA
>ENA-UOJS01000959-UOJS01000959.1-human-gut-metagenome-genome-assembly--contig:-C74-NODE-959-length-26721-cov-37.654054_pt1 | contig 26721 bp, 22 predicted proteins | sample MGYA00242355_ERZ723902 | MGnify/ENA metagenome assembly ERZ723902
GCAGGCTGCGGGCCGGGCAGGCTGCGAGCCGGGCAGGCTGCGAGCCGGGCAGGCAGCGGGGCCGGGCAGGCAGCGGGGCCGGGCTTCGCTGGCGGCGGGCCAGGCTACAACCGGACGACGCCGGAACAGCGGTGCTGCGGTGGTTGCTGCAGGGCGGCAGACCAATGCAGTGGGGCCGGGCTTCGCTGGCGGCGGGCCTAAGCAGGCAGCAGGGCCTACCCAAATACGCCCGGGAACGCTGTCGAACATGCGCAGCCGCAAATGCGAAGTTCACAAATCGAAGCCTCCTTTTTAACAAAGGAGGACCCGACCAAACGCAATCCGTAAATAAAGAACCCTAAAAAAGCGCGAACTGCAAGCAGAAATCCGCCGAAAGCCTGTCCAGCGGCAAAAGCAGCACCGTTAGCCGACGATGGCGCCGTTGGAGGTCTTCTCGTCGGGTCCCAGCAGGCGCAGCTTGCCCGTGGCATCCTCGCCCATGAGTATCATGCCCCGCGAAACAATCCCCTTGAGCGTACGCGGCGCCAGGTTGACCAGAACCAGCACCTGACGGCCCACAAGCTCCTCCGGGGTGAAGTACTCGGCGATGCCCGAGACGATGTCGCGCTGGTCGATACCCGTGTTGACGGTCAGGTGGAGCAGCTTCTTGGTCTTGGCCACCTTCTCGGCCGAGAGGATGGTCGAAACGCGGATGTCCATCTTCTGAAAATCGTCGAACGTTATTTCATCTTTCTGAGCCTCAACATGTTGCGCAGCTTCAGCAGCGGCATTGGCAGCCTTCGTGGCAGCCAGCTTGTCCAACTGGCGCTGGATGACGTCGTCCTCAATCTTCTCGAAGAGCAGCTCGGGCGTGCCGATGCGGTGGCCCGCCTCGATGAGGTCCGTGGCACCCATGCGCTCCCAGTCGAAGCCCTCGACCGAAAGCATCCGACGCAGCTTGGCTGCCGTGAAGGGCATGAAGGGCTCGATGGCGATGGCCGTGTTGGCCGTAATCTGCAGCGCCACGTAGAGAATCGTCTTCACGCGCTCGGGGTCGCTTTTGATGACCTTCCAGGGCTCGGTGTCGGCCAGGTATTTGTTGCCGATGCGGGCGATGTTCATCGCCTCCTGCAGCGCGGCGCGGAAGCGGTAGTTCTCGATGTTGTTCTCGAGCGCCTGCTTGACGGCAGCCACGTCGCGCAGCGCCTCGCGGTCGTACTCCGTAAGCTCGCTGCAGGCCGGCACGACGCCGTCGAAGTACTTCTGCGTCAGCACCAGCGCGCGGTTGACGAAGTTGCCCAGCACGGCCACCAGCTCGTTGTTGTTGCGCGTCTGGAAGTCCTTCCACGTGAAGTCGTTGTCTTTGGTTTCGGGGGCGTTGGCGCAGAGCACGTAGCGCAGCACGTCCTCCTTGCCGGGGAACTCGTCCAGATACTCGTGCAGCCAGACGGCCCAGTTGCGCGAGGTCGAAATCTTGTCGCCCTCGAGGTTGAGGAACTCGTTGGCCGGGACATTGTCCGGCAGGATGTAGCCGCCGTGGGCGCGCAGCATCGAGGGGAAGACGATGCAGTGGAAGACGATGTTGTCCTTGCCGATGAAGTGGACCATCTTCGTATCCTCCGACTTCCAGTACTTCTCCCAGTCGGGCGTGAGCTCCTTGGTGGCCGAGATGTAGCCAATCGGCGCGTCAAACCAGACGTAGAGCACCTTGCCCTCGGCACCCTCGACCGGCACGGGGATGCCCCAGTCGAGGTCGCGGCTCACGGCACGCGGCTGGAGACCGCCGTCGAGCCAGCTCTTGCACTGTCCATAGACGTTGGTCTTCCACTCCTTGTGGCCCTCGAGAATCCACTGGCGGAGGAACCCTTCGTACTCGTTCAGAGGCAGATACCAGTGACGCGTCTCCCGCTTGACGGGGATGGAGCCCGAGACGGCGCTGTAGGGTTCGATGAGCTCGTCGGGCGAGAGCGTCGAGCCGCACTTCTCGCACTGGTCGCCGTAGGCGCGGTCGTAGCCGCACTTGGGGCAGGTGCCGACGATGTAGCGGTCGGCAAGGAAGGTGCGGGCCTCCTCGTCGTAGTACTGCATCGAGCTCTTCTCGATGAACTTGCCCTCGTCGTAGAGCTTGCGGAAGAACTCCGAAGCGGTCTTGGCGTGGGTGGGCGACGAGGTGCGCGAGTAGATGTCAAACGACATGCCGAGGCGCTCGAACGAACGCTTGATGAGTTCGTGGTAGCGGTCGACAATCTGCTGCGGGGTGACGCCCTCCTTGCGGGCCTTGATGGTGATGGGCACGCCGTGCTCGTCGGAGCCGCAGACCGAGATAACGTCGCGGTGGCGCAGACGCAGGTAGCGGGTATAGATGTCCGAAGGTATGTAAACGCCCGCCAGATGGCCGATGTGAACGGGGCCATTGGCATAGGGGAGCGCCGAAGTGACCAGATAGCGCTTGAATTCTTTAGCCATAGATAACGAGTGGAATATTACTAATTTGTGTCAAAAGTAGTAATTTTTAACAGAAAAGGAAAGCAATCGCGGGGAATTTGTTACCAATCGTCAGCCGCGCGCGGAGTCCTCCGCCGGCCGGGGGAGGAAATGGGGGCGAAGCGGTCCGGAAAAAGGGACAAAGGGGACAAAACGGGGCGAAAAGGGGGCGAAAAAGGGGAGGCAGAGGAATGGGGCGAAGCGGATGGAAAACAAGGGCCGGGCGGACGGGAAACAGAGGCGGGAGAACAGGAAACAGGGCAGGAGAACAGGAAACAGAGGCCGAGCAGGCGGGAAACAGAGGCGGGAGAACAGGAAACTGGGCAGGAGAACAGGAAACAGAGGCCGAGCAGGCGGGAAACAGAGACGGGAAGGGCGGGAATGGTGGAAGGGAGAACGGCGGGGCGGGCAGGAAACAGGGCAGAAAAGAGAGGCGGGATGGGCAGGAAAAAAGGGACGAAACGGACAGGAAGCTGCGAAAATCGGAAGAGGTGCGGAAAGGAAGGGCTGAAGGGCCGGTGGGAGCAAAGGAAAAGAGAAGGCAAAGCGGCAGCAAAAAGAGGGTGCTGAGTGGCGAAAAAAGAAAAAACTGAAAGGCAGTAAAGGGGCCCGGAGCGGGCAGAAAACAGAGGCTGGACGGACGGGCAGCGGCCGCTGTCGGGAGCCCTTCGGAAATACTCCTTTTCCGGCCCGTAGAGACAAAAAGGGGAGGGGCCCGTAAAGGACTCCTCCCCGTGGTCAAAACGCGCCCTGTGGGGCTATTTCTGTACAATATCGAGCTCGTCGAGCAACCAGCCCGCACCGGCGAACTTGTCGACGATGAAGAGCACGTAGCGGATGTCAACGGCGATGGTGCGCTGCAACTCCGGCTCGAAGGTGACGTCACCCGACATCGCCTCCCAGTTGCCGTCGAACGCCAGGCCGATGAGCTCGCCACGGCCATTCATCACCGGCGAACCCGAGTTGCCGCCCGTAATGTCGCAGTTGGCCAGGAACGCCACGGGCATCTCGCCCCGCTCGTTGGCGTAGCGTCCGAAATCACGCGCCGCATAGAGCTCCTTGAGCCGCTCGGGAACGGTGAACTCGGCGGGATTCTCGGGGTCCTCCTTCTCCATGACACCCTTGAGCGTCGTGTAGTAGTTATACTCGATGCCGTCGGCCGGCGAGTAGGGAAGCACCTGTCCGTAGGTCAGACGGATGGTGAAGTTGGCATCGGGCGCCCACGCCTTGCGGGGCTGCTGCAGCATCAGGCCGGCGATGTACTTGCGCTTGCCCTCGGCATAGGAGGCGTGCTTCTCGCGGTAGGCCGCCGCCAGCTCGAAGTACTTCTTCATCACCGACACCGCCAGCTCCACGGCCGGGTCCCCGGCGATTTTCGCGGGCGCATAGTCATCAATCAGCCCGGCAACACGCTCCCCGGAGGTGAAGAGCGAATGGTCGTAGAGGTAGTCGACATAGGCGTCGATGTCGCCACCGAAGCGTTGGTCGATGACCTCCTCGTAGAACGAGGGCAAATCCTGCATGTGCTCGCGCGTGATGGCAAGCATCCGCTTGGCCACCTTGCGGTCCGTCGCCGGGTTGTAGTCCTTGTACCACTCGGCCAGGACCTCCCTGGCCGCTGCCGGGTCGGGGACGCTGTCGACAAGCTCCATCTTCGAGAGATTGACGAACGCACGGGCGGGCGTCAGCAGCTCGACGGCTCCGAGCAGCGCCTCCGAGATGTACTGCATGCCGGCCTCGTAGGGTGCGGCCTGCTCCTCGGCGCGGCGGATTTTGTCCAGCGCGTCGATGTAGCCCTCCTCGGGCAGCGTCTGCTTCTCGGCCCAGGCCTGGAACGAGGCCTCCTGCGCCTGCTTGCGCTCCATGACGCGGAGCTTGAGCAGCGCCTGCGACATGCCAATCGAGTTCTTCCAGTAGTTCGACGAGCGGGCATACTTCGAGGCATACTGAATCCGCACGGCGTCGTCGGCCATCATGTCCTCCCAGAGAATCTCCTGACGCTCGCCGCGGATGAAGATGCGCTGCGGGTTCTGCGTCTCGAGCAGGTTCTTCATCTCGAACGAGGTCATGTAGCGCTCCGTCGAGCCGGGGAAGCCCATAATCATGGCGAAGTCGTTCTCACTCACGCCGTTGAGCGACACCTTGAGGTACTTCTCGGCGCGGTAGGGGACATTCTCGGGCGAGTAGTCGGCCGGACGGTTGTCCTTGCCGGCGTAGACGCGGAAAATCGAGAAGTCGCCCGTATGGCGCGGCCACATCCAGTTGTCCGTATCGCCGCCGAACTTGCCAATCGACGAGGGGGGAGCGCCCACCAGACGCACGTCGCGGTAGACCTCCATGACGAACGAGAAGTACTGGTTGCCGCCGAAGAACGAGCGTACGATTACCTCCATGCCGGGGTTCTCCTCTGCGAGGCGGTCGCGGACGGCCTTGATGTTTTCGGTCGTGATGCGCTCGTACTCCTCCTGCGAGGCGATGGAGGGGACGTTGCCCACGATGTCGGCCGTCACGTCGCCGATTTTGCGGATGAAGCGCACCTCGAGCCCCGGTGCGGGGAGCTCCTCGGCCTCGGACATCGCCCAGAAGCCGTTCTTCAGGTAGTCGTGGTCTACGGCCGAGAGCTGCTGGATGGACTCGTAGCCGCAGTGGTGGTTGGTGAAGAGCAGGCCGCGGGGCGAGACGATTTCACCCGTGCAGCCGCCGCCGAAGATGACGACGGCATCCTTGAGCGAGGAGTTGTTGACGCTGTAAATCTCCTCGGCCGAGAGTTTGCAGCCGCGCTCCTTCATCGCCTTGATGTTCATCTTCTGGAGGTAGGGCAGCAGCCACATGCCCTCGTCCGCCAGCGCCGTGAGCGACAGGAAGGCCGCTCCGAGCAGCAAAAGCATTTTCTTCATAAAAATCGGTGTTGTGGTTTATTGGATTTGTCAGGTTTTTTCCAGATTATTTCCAGGTTTGCCGGGCCGTTCGGTTTCTCCGGGCCTTCCGGTTGTTCGGGCTCCCGGCAGCAACGGAAGGGCCCATCGGAGGGGGCAGCCCCTCTCAGCGGATGACCTTGCACTTGCCGCTCACGCGGAGGATGTCGAGCCGCACCACCTCGGTGCGGTGGAACGACTTCTCGGCGTAGCGCATTCCCACCTCCACGTCGTCGGGCGAATACTTCTCCAGAAGCAGCCCGAGGGCCTGCATCCGCTCCCCTTCGTCGAGGCCGCGCACGGCCCGGCACTCCACGACGATGCTCTCGTAGGCGGTCGTGAAGCGCTCGGGGCAGACCCGCGTGCGCCCCACTACGCAGAAGGTGACCCGCGGCGAGCGCTCCACACAGCGCAGCTTGCGCCCCTCGGGGGCACAGTGGATGTAGAGCGCACCGGCGCCGTCCCAGACGTAGCTCAGCGGCACGCCGTAGGCGCCCCCCTCCTCCCGGTCCGAGACCATGGCCAGAAAGCCGTACTCACCCCCGCGCAGCAGCTCTTCGGCCCGCTCGGGGTCGAGCAGGCGGTCACGCCGCCGCACCGTCGCGTTGTCGTAGGGTAGCATCGCCTCAGCGGATGGCAATCATGTTGCGAATCGAGCGCTCGGCGGCGCGGCGCACCTCCTCGTCGAGCTCGATTTCGGGCGACTCGTGCTCGAGGCACTCGGCGATGTTCTCGAGCGTCACCATCTTCATGTACTTGCAGTTGTTGCAGGCGCACGTCTCGTCGTCGGGCGGTGCGGGGATGAAGTGCTTGTCGGGGTAGCGGCGCTGCATCTCGGCGAGGATGCCCGCCTCGGTGACGACGATGAACTCCTGCACATCGCTGCGGCCGCAGTAGTCGAGTATTCCGGCCGTCGAGCCGACGTAGTCGGCCGCCTCGAGGATGTAGGCGCGGCACTCGGGGTGGGCCACCACCCGTGCGGCGGGGTGCTCACGCTTGAGGGCCAGCAGCTTCTCGAGCGAGAACTCCTCGTGGACGTGGCAGGCGCCGTTCCAGAGCACCATGTTCCTGCGTCCGGTGAGCTTCTGGATGTAGGAGCCCAGGTTGCGGTCGGGGGCGAAAATCAGCGGCTGGTCGGCCGGCAGCGACTCGACCACCTTCAGCGCGTTGGACGAGGTGCAGCAGATGTCCGTGAGCGCCTTGACGCCCACAGTCGTATTGACGTAGGAGACCACCTTGTAGCCCGGGTAGCGCGCCTTGAAGGCGGCGAATTCGGCCGCATCGCACGACTCGGCCAGCGAGCACCCCGCCTCGGGGCAGGGGATGAGCACCTTCTTGTCGGGGCAGAGCACCTTGGCCGTCTCGGCCATGAAGTGCACCCCGGCAAAGAGGATGATGTCGGCGTCGACCTGCTGCGCCTGGACCGAGAGGGCCAACGAGTCGCCCAGGAAGTCGGCCACCTGCTGCACGTCGGGCGTCGTGTAGTAATGAGCCAGAATCACGGCCCGCTTCTGCCGCTTGAGCTCTTCGATTTTCCGGCGGAGCGCCGGGCGGTTGTCCACAGTCATCTTCTCTTTTATCTTTTATTTATAATTATTTAAATCTAAAAATAAGAATAATAATGGGTGTTGACAATGTTGACAAGTCGGAGCGCGGAATTTTCTTCGACATCCGTCGTTGCCGCTGTCGGTAACCCGCCGCCGCAAGTGGCTCTGATTCGGGAGCGCCCTCCGGGTTATGGACAACTGTTGAAAACACTTTTCCACATTTCAACACCCCTCGGTTTTCCACATCGACCCTCTCGCGGCGGATGATTGCGGCTGCAACAACTTTCGAAAACTTTTTTTGGAGTTGTGGAAAATCCGTACACACACCCTTTTTTCGTGGTCTGCAAATTTTCGGGCCCCAAGTTGTTCTTTTTTTTCGAACGGTTATCGACAGGTTGCCAACACTATTTGCGCACCTTTTCCACAATCCGTCCGGCGATGTCGCGGTACCACTTTTCGACCCGCGGGTCGATGCCGGCGGCCGGACGCCCCTCCTCGGAGCACTCCATAATCGACTGTACGATAGGAATTTCGCCCAGGAAGTCGACGCCGTTCTGCTCGGCATAGCGGCGTGCGCCCCCCTTGCCGAAGAGGTAGTAGCGGTTGTCGGGCAGCTCCTCGGGGGTGAACCACGCCATGTTCTCGATGATGCCCGCCACGGGGATGTTGACCTGCGGGTTGCGGAACAGCTCCACGCCGCGCACCACGTCGGCCACGGCCACCTGCTGCGGGGTGGAGACAATCACGGCGGCGTCAATCTTCAGCTCGCCGATAATCGAGAGGTGGATGTCGCCCGTGCCGGGAGGCAGGTCCGTGAGCAGGAAGTCCAGCTCGCCCCAGCGTGTCTGGTGAATCATCTGCCGCAGGGCGTTGACCGCCATGGCGCCGCGCCAGAGCAGCGCGTCGGTCGGTTTGATGAAGAAGCCAATCGACATCAGCTCGATGTCCTGCGCCCGGGCGGGGACTATCTGGTCGATGCCGTCCTCCTGCACGGCGTCGGGCAGGTAGCCCTCGACGCCGAACATCCGGGGCTGCGAGGGTCCGTAGATGTCGGCATCGAGCACGCCGACGCGGTAGCCCATGTTGCGCAGCGCCACGGCGAGGTTGGCCGTGACGGTCGACTTGCCGACGCCCCCCTTGCCCGAGGCGACGGCCACCACGTGGCGGATGGCCCCCGTCGTGGTGCGGTGCTCCTGCTGCTGGGGTTTGCGCGGCGTACCCTCGCGCAGCATCACCGTGACGGTGGCGGCGGGGAAGGCTTCGCACAGCAGCGCCTCGGCCTGCGCCTTGAGCTTGAAGGCGAAGGGGTCGCGCGCCTTGGCGAAGTGCAGCGCCACGGAGATGTGTTCGTCCGAGGCGTTGACCTGCTCGACGAAGCCGCTCTTGACCAGGTCCTCGCCCGTTTCGGGGTGGATGAGCGAGCCGAGCAGCTCGATGATTTTCTCCTTTGTATCCATAGGTTGAAAAGGGTGTTTTGCGTTTTTCCGACCCTTCGCTCCGCACTGCCGCTGATGTCGGTGTGCGGCATGCGGCGGAGCGGGCGGGGTGTAGTTTTCGCAAATATAATGCTTATTTTGAAGAAAAGTGCTTTTTGGAGCGGAATATTTATCGAAAAACGATAAAATTTATTTGTTTTTCAGAATGAAGTGTTTATCTTTGCCGTAGAATAGGAGTTCGCGCGCATGCGCGGAGGCGGTTTCGGGGGTTCGTCCGGTCCTCCAGAGCGGTCGCAACAGTCCGGCAGCTGGTCGGTTCGGGCGGGGTCGCCGGGGGGGAGGTTCCGGGGGGCCGGAGGGTCCGGAGCGGCTGTTGAAAACCGGGGCCGGGTCTGTGGAAAAGAAGCCGGCGGACTGTCCGTTCAAGGCGAGTTTCCGGGTCGTATGCCGGAACGCATGCCGGCGGAAGCTTTGTCGGGGAGCGTGCCCGGAAAAGGTGGCCTGAGAGAAGCCGGCAGGCTGTCGGTTCGTGTCTATCCCGAGGCGGCCGGAAACGTACCGGTCCGTAGTCGGGTCGGGGCGCGTCGCCGGAGTTTTTTCGACGGATGCGGGCGGTTCCGATAAGGCCGGAGGGTTCGGAGCATCCGGAGCAGCTGTTGAAAACCCGGGGCCGGGTCTGTGGAAAAGAAACCGGCGGGAGCTTCGTCGGGGCGCGTATCCGGAAAATGTTCCGGAGCGGTTCCGGGCGCGGGCGGTTCCGGATGCGGGTGAGGTCCCGTCCGTCAAAACATGCTGGAAAACAACAAACAATAAAAACCATACGCACAATGAATTTTCTCAAGACTTTTCTGGCGGGGGTGCTGGCCTTCGTGGTCGGATGCTTCCTCGTCTGCTACATCGGCATGATGCTGCTGGTGAGCATGGCCGGTCTGGCGGGCTCCTTCGAGAAGGCGGTCTCGGTTCCCGACGGCTCGATTCTCGAAATCAACCTCGACGAGACCATCACCGACTCGCCCGCAACGAATCCTCTGGCCGAGTTTGACTTCGCGACGATGACCTCGCGCCACTCGCTGCCCGTCCTCAAGGCGATGGGCGCCATCGAGGCCGCGGCCGCCGACAGCCGCATCCGCGGCATCTACCTGCGCCTCAACGGCGCGGGCGGCATCGCCGGTTCGGCCCTCATGGAGGAGCTGCGCGGCGCGATTGCCGACTTCCGGCAGAGCGGCAAGTTCGTCGTCTCCTACAACGAGGTCTACAACCAGGGGGCCTACTATCTTGCCTCGGTGGCCGACAGCGTATACCTCCACCCCGAAGGGGGAATGGACTGGTCGGGTCTGGCCTTCAACCTCACCTTCTACAAGGGGCTGCTCGACAAGCTGGACCTCCACGCCGAGGTCTTCCGCCCGACGGTCTGCAAGTACAAGAGCGCCGTCGAGCCCTACATCCTCGACCGCATGTCGGACGCCAATCGGCTGCAGATGCAGGAGCTGGTCAACTCCATCTGGGGAACGCTCGTGCGGGCCGTCTCCGACGCGCGCGGCATCTCGCCCGAGGAGCTCAACCGCATGGCCGACAATCTGGAGGTAGTGCTGCCCGAGGATGCCCTCGAGAAGGGGCTGGTCGACGGCCTGCTCTACGAGGACCAGATGAACGACGTCTTCGCCTCGTACGGCCTGGAGCCCGACGCCGAGGGCCACTACAGCTTCGTCACGCTGGGCGACTACGCCGCGCAGACGGGCTTCGGCGCAGCGTCGAGCCTCTCGCAGCCCGCCGTGGCGGTGGTCTACGCCGACGGCTCGATTGTCGACGGCGAGGGCTACGAGCTGGACAAGATTTACGGCAACACGCTGGCCCGCACGCTGGCCGGGGTGCGCGCCGACGAGAGCGTCAAGGCGGTGGTGCTGCGGGTCAACTCGCCCGGCGGCAGCGCCCTGGCCTCCGACATCATCTGGCGTGAGCTGGAGCTGCTGCGCGCCGAGAAGCCCGTCATCGTCTCGATGGGCTCCTATGCCGCCAGCGGCGGATACTACATCTCCTGCCCGGCCGACGCCATCGTCTCCGACCGGCTGACGCTTACGGGCTCCATCGGCGTCTTCGGCATGTACCTCTACACGCCCGACGCGCTGAAGAACAAGCTCGGCATCACGCTCGACGGCGTGAAGAGCAACCGCTCGGCCGGCATGGGCTCCATCTCGCCGCTCACGCCGGCGGAACGCGCCTCCATCATGCGCGGGGTCGACAAGGTCTACGCCACCTTCACGGGCAACGTCGCCCAGGGGCGCAACCTGCCGCTGGAGCGCGTGCTGGAGATTGCCGGCGGCCGCGTATGGTCGGGTGAGGATGCCCTCGACATCGGTCTGGTGGACGGCATTGGCGGTCTGCGCGAGGCGATTGCCCTGGCGGCCGACAAGGCGGAGCTGGGGGGCGACTTCCGCGTCAAGGAGGTTGTCGAGCAGCCCGAGGGTCTCTGGGCGCTCCTCTCGGAGCTGGGTGTGAGCGTGCGGCAGCAGATGCTCCGCTCGGAGCTCGGCGGCATGATGAAGGAGTACCGTCAGGTGCAGGAGCTCACCTCGCAGCAGGGCGTGTTGATGTACTGCCCGTGGCAGCCCGAGTGGCGGTAGTGGCCCCGGAAGCAGTGGTTCCGGCGGCCCCGGAAGCGGGTGCTGCGCGGTGACAGCGGCGGCGCGGCTGCGCAGGAAAGGCCCCGCAGCGCGGAAGCAGGCAGCAGGAGCCGGAACGGGTTCCGCAGCGGGTGCCGGGGGTGTGACTGCCCCACAGATAAGGGAGGGAGAAAAGTCGGCGAAGGCTTTTCTCCTTCCGTTTTTTATGCGTAACTTTGTTCGCTATGGCAACAATCAGACTTACCAAGGAGTTCTCCTTCGAGGCGGCGCACGCCCTCGAGGGATACGACGGCGCCTGCCGCGAGATTCACGGCCATTCGTACCGTCTTTTCGTGACGGTCAAGGGGCGCCCCTGTGCGGATGAGTCGCACCCCAAGTGCGGCATGGTGATGGATTTCGGCGATTTGAAGCGCATCGTGGGCGAGGAGGTCGTTTCGCGCCTCGACCACGCCTTCGTGCTGCGCCGCTCGCCGGCCAACGAGGCGCTCGCCCGGCTGCTCGGCGAGCGGTTCCACCGTCTGGTCGAGGTCGACTACCAGCCCACGTGCGAGAACATGCTCGCCGACTTCGCCGCCCGCATTGCGCGGCGGCTCCCCGCCGGTGTGGAGCTCCACGCCCTCCGGCTCCACGAGACGGCCACCTCCTTTGCCGAGTGGTACGCCGAGGACAACCGCTGAGGCGCCGGGGGTGCCGGGTGCCGGTAAGGGGGTGAGGCCCGCGATGTTGAGGGGTTGAGGTGCCGGGAAACCGGGGCGCCAAGGTCGAGAAAACGGGATGCCGGGTCGTTGAGGTGTCGGGCCGTTGAGAGTTCGGACAAATCGGACCGGGCCGCGTGCCGGAAATCGGGTGCCGGGTGGCGTGTGTCGGACGTTGTGCCGCGTATGCCGCTCCCCCATTCCGAACCGTCCGAACCGCCGCAAACGCAGCCCCGCCCAAACCTCCGCGAACCGCCCGCGCCGCCCTGCCCCGCCCAAAGCCCCGCCACTCCCCGCCCCGCCGACGGTTGAAGGTCGACGGCCGGTCTGCCCGCTGCCCTGCCGCCCGCCGCGATACGACGAATGAAACAAAATCGGAAAATGCGATGAAAAAGCTCTTTCTGGTCGATGCATACGCATTGATATTCAAATACTACTACGCCTTCCTGGGGCGTCCGATGCGCAACCGCGCCGGGATGAACACCTCCGTCGTCTTCGGATTCGTGAAGTTCATGCGCGACATCCTCAAGCGCGAGCAGCCCGACCTGCTGGGGGTTGCCTTCGACCCCAAGGGGGGCAGTTTCCGCCGCGAGCTCTACCCCGCCTACAAGGCCAACCGCGCAGAGACGCCCGAGGATATCCTCCTCTCGGTCCCCTACGTCAAGCGGGTGCTCGACGCCATGTGCATCCCCGTGCTCGAGGTCGAGGGGTTCGAGGCCGACGACGTCATCGGCACGCTGGCCCACAAGGGGGTCGACGCGGGCTACGAGGTCTACATGGTGACCCCCGACAAGGACTACGGACAGCTCGTGCGCGACCACTGCGTCATCTACAAGCAGAAGGGCTCCGACGGCATCGAGATTGTCGACCGCGAGGCGATTCGCCTCAAGTACGGCATCGACGACCCCGTGCTCGTGCGCGACATCCTGGCGCTGTGGGGCGACGCCTCGGACAACATCCCCGGCGTGCCGGGCATCGGCGAGAAGGGGGCCTGCAAACTGGTGCAGGCGTGGGGCGACGTGGAGAACATCCTGCGCAACGTCGACTGCATCGCCGGAAAACAGGGCGAACGCATCGCCTCGTGGCGCGACAACCTGCTGCTGGCCAAGCGGCTGACCACCATCCGGCTGGATGTTCCCATCGACTTCCGCCCCGAGGAGCTGACCCTCTGCGAGCCCCATGTCGACCAGCTGCGGGCGCTCTTCGCCGAGCTCGACTTCAGGGCCTTCATGGACGATTTGCGGAACCTCTCGCCCGCCGAGCCTCTGTCGGACGCCCCCCGTCAGGAGGCGCAGACGCAGCTGGCCGAGGTGGCGCGCGCCAAGTCGGCCGCCGCCCGCAAGGCCGCGCTGGCGGGTCAGGGCGACCTCTTCGCCGCTCCGGCCGCGGGTGCGGATACGGGTGCAGGTGCTGCGGCAGGAGCCGCAGGTGCAGGGAGCGCCCAAACGGTCGGTGCCGCCGGAACAGCCGGGAGTGCCGGAACAGCCGCCGCCGGTGTTGCAGCAGGAGCGGGTGCCGGAATGGCCGGAGCCTCCTCCCCTGCCGGAACTGACTCTGCGGCCGGAGCGCTCTCCCCCGCTGCCGAGGGAACGGATGCCGATGCCGGAGCGGCCGCCGGGAGTGCGGAGGCAGATGGCGCGGCGGAGGCCGAACCCATGGCCACGGCGCTGACGACGCCCCACGAATATCGGCTCGTCGAGAGTGCGGAGGCGCTGCGCGGGGTGGTCGAGAAGCTGCTCGGCGCGACGGAGTTCTGCTTCGACACCGAGACCACGGGCCTCGACCTCTTCAACGACCGCATCGTCGGCCTCTCGCTCGCCGTCGAGCCCCACCGCGCCTGGTACGTCCCCTTCACGCCCGAGGTGGAGGCGGAGTATGCCGCCATCATCCGCCCCCTCTTCGAGTCGGAGCAGATTGCCAAAATCGGCCAGAACATCAAATTCGACCTCATGGTGCTGCGGCGGCTGGGCGTCGCCCTCCGCGGCCGCCTCTACGATACGATGATTCTCCACTACCTGCTCGACCCCGAATCGCGCCACAACATGAACGCCCTGGCGGAGCGCTACCTCAACTACCGCCCCATCGAAATCGAGACGCTCATCGGCCGCGGGGCCCGTCAGCTGACGATGGACCAGGTGGCCGTCACGCGCGTGGCGGAGTATGCCGCCGAGGATGCCGACATCACGCTGCAGCTCAAGCAGCGCCTCTGGCCCGAGGTGGTGCGCGAGGGGCTGCAGCACCTCTATGCCGAAATCGAGGAGCCGATGATTGCCGTGCTGGCCGACATCGAGACAGCCGGCGTGCGGATTGACACCGCGGCGCTGGCCGACTACGCCGTCGAGCTGCGCGAACGGCTCGCAACCCTCGAGCAGGAGATTCGCACGCTGGCCGAAGAGCCGGCGCTCAACATCAACTCGACGCGCCAGCTGGGCGAGGTGCTCTTCGGCAAGCTGCGCATCGCCGAGAAGCCCAAGATGACCCGCACGAAGCAGTTCTGCACCGATGAGGAGTATCTGCAGGGCTTTGCCGGCAAGTACCGCATTGTCGCCGCCGTGCTCGAGTACCGCGGCGTGAAGAAGCTGCTGTCGACCTACGTCGAGGCGCTCCCGCAGCTGGTCAACCCCCGCACGGGGCGCATCCATACGTCGTTCAACCAGGCGGTGACGGCCACCGGGCGCCTCTCGTCGACGAATCCCAACCTGCAGAACATTCCCGTGCGCGACGAGCTGGGGCGCCGCATCCGCCGCGCCTTCATCCCCTCGGACGACGACCACCTGCTGCTCTCGGCCGACTACAGCCAGGTCGAGCTGCGGCTGATGGCCCACCTCTCGGGCGACGAGTCGCTCATCGCCGCCTTCGAGCACGGCGAGGACATCCACGCCGCCACGGCCGCGCGCCTCTTCCACAAGGAGCTCGACGAGGTGACCCCCGAGGAGCGGCGGCGGGCCAAGACGGCCAATTTCGGCATCATCTACGGCATTTCGGCCTTCGGGCTGAGCCAGCGGCTCGAGATTCCGCGCAAGGAGGCACGGGAGCTTATCGAGGGCTATTTCGCCACCTATCCCGGGGTGAAGGCCTACATGGAGCGGGTGGTCGGGCAGGCGCGCCGCGACGGCTTCGTATCGACGATTTTCGGCCGGCGGCGCTATCTGAACGACATCAATTCGCGCAACGCCGTGGCGCGCGGTCTGGCCGAGCGCAACGCCGTCAACGCCCCGATTCAGGGCTCGGCGGCCGACATCATGAAGATTGCGATGATTGAAGTGAGCCGCCGCTTTGCGGCCGAGGGCATCCGCTCGAAGGTGATTCTGCAGGTGCACGACGAACTGGTGGTCGACCTGCTGCGCGAGGAGCAGGAGCGCGTCACGCGCATCGTCACCGAGGCGATGGAGTCGGCCGCGCGGCTGCGCGTGCGGCTGGTGGTCGAGTGCGGCGTGGGGAAGAACTGGCTCGAGGCGCACTGACGACGAGGGTGAAGCGAAAGAGGCTGCACCTGTATATCCTGAAAAACCCCGTCTGCTTCTCTTGCAGACGGGGTTTTTGTCTGGCCGGCCGAGGCTCCGCGCGGAGGGGGGCAGCCTTCCGTGTTTGCCCTCTTTCCGAGTGTATCGGGGGCGCCGGACGGGCCGGGCGCTTCGGAAGAGCCGGAGGGGGCGGGGTTTCCGGGTGCATCCGGGTGCGTCCGGGCGCCTTGGGGAGTCTCTTTTTCGGACGGGCCGGCCTCAGGGGTGCGGGGTCGCCGCGCAGGGAGCGCCTCAGAACGAGACGCCGACGCGCAGGCCGAAGCCGCCGATGTTGTCAAGCGTGTAGCCCAGCACCTCGCTCGAGTTGGTCGCGATGCTGTAGAAGGCCGCCACGTGGAAGCCCAGCCGGTAGTCCGGGCGCGGGAAGATGCTCACGCCCACCTCGGGCGAGAAGTAGAAGCCCCACGAATCGGAGTATTGCTTGACCGTGTAGTAGTAGGAGGATATCTCGGCGTAGCAGGCGCCGATTTTCGTGCCCACGTAGGGCTGGAGGACGCTCTCGGGCAGGAAGACGTAGCGGCTCGCAACGCCGAAGGGCAGCTGGAAGAGCGCGTGCTTCTGGGCGGCCGTCAGCGCCGAGTTGCCCGTCGGGTAGATGGTCTGGCGCGGGATGGACTGCAGGTTGGTCTGGTAGTTGATGAACAGACCCACGGCCATGCGCGGGCAGAAGTAGTAGCCGCCCTCGAAGTTCATGCCCCACCCCGAGGCCTTGTCGGCGAAGAGGCCGCTGCCCACGGGGAAGTTGCTTTGCCAGTCGATGTTCATGTAGGTGTTGGGGAAGAGCTGCGCCTTGCCCGGCAGCGTCAGTACGAAGAGCCCGGTTGCGAGCAGCAGGAGTTTTATGGTTTTCATGGTCTCATGCGTTTTTTAGATGGTTATTGTGCCAGATAGGGGGATTGTACGAAGGCCTGGTTCAGACCGTCGACGGTGCGCTGCAGGTTGAGCTCGTCGTCCGCGGTGAGCAGCCCGCCCAGGAAGCAGTCCCAGACGACGGGGAGCTGCTTGCTGCCCGCGTCGGCGTCGCCCTCGAGGTTGACCATCTCGACCAGCAGCGAGCCGGTCCGGTAGCCGTAGAGCACCGGATAGGGGTAGTACCACCCCAGCCAGTCGCCCCAGTAGCCCGGGCCCCAGTAGTAGGGGTAATAGCCCCACCAGTAGGGGTAGTTGTAGCCTACGTAGTAGGTCACGCGGCTCACGTAGCTCAGCTGGAGGCCCAGCTGTGCCGCGGCCTTGTCCTCCACGCGCGTGTAGTTGCGTGCGTCGAGGTTGTCGACCACCGTGGCGATGAGCTGCTGTGCGTCGGCATCCTTCCAGTATTCGGCCTTGTCGGTGTTGCCGATGAGCAGGATGCTGTCGGGGATGAAGTAGGTGTCGAAGGAGGCGAAGTCGGTCCCCTCGTCGTAGGCCGTGTAGACCAGGTTGTCGTTGTTGAGCCCCGATGCGGAGGGCTCCTTCTGACACGAAGCGGCTGCAATGCCCAGGAGAGCAACCGCAAGGATTCGGAAAATTCGAACGCTCATGACATTTTGATTTTTATGGTTTGTTGGCTGTCGATGCCGGGGGTTCAAATACTGTTCCACTCGAGCGGGGAGCGCGTCGGCGGACCGAATCTGCCGCAAAGAGGTTTTTTCGTGCCGGCGGTGCGGGGTGCGGCGGTGCGTTGCGGGGACTTTTCGGCGGGGAAAGGGCGGAGCGGAAGGTGCCGGCTGCGGGCGGAAAAAGAGGGGCGGAGCGGGGCGCTGCAGTGCGTTGCGGGAACTTTTCGGCGGGGAAGGGCGGAGCGGAAGGTTCCGGGGGTCGGGGCCGGCTGCGGGCGGGAAAAGAGGGGCGGAGCGGGGCGCTGCGGCGGGAACAAAGGCGGGAAAGCGGAGGGACGTGCCGGTGTGCCGGCGTGCGGCGGGGAAAGCAGCAGACGGGCGGGAAAAAGGATGGAAGATGGGGATGGAAGCGGCGGCGGGGAGCAAAAAAAATCCGGAGGGCGCATGTCGCTCTCCGGAATTTTTTATGATAAGGAATCTGCGGATAAACCGGGCCGCCCCGGTCGTTCTGCCGCCGTTCTGCCGCCGTCCGGGCCGCCGAACTGCGGTCCTCGCCGCCTCGGCTCTTGGTCGTCCTGCCGCCTCCGCCTCCGCTGTCTTTCTGCCCGGCCTTTCTGGCCCCCGCTATCTGTAGCGGTGCGAGATAAGGGTCATGAACTCCTCGCGCGTGCGGTGGTCCGAAAGGAAGATGCCCGTGAAAGCCGAGGTCGTCGTCGCCGAGCCCTGCTTCTCGACCCCCCGCATCTGCATGCACATGTGGCTCGCCTCGATGACCACCGCAACCCCCATCGGGTGGAGCGCCTCCTGGATGCAGTCGCGTATCTGCACCGTCAGCCGCTCCTGGACCTGCAGCCGCCGCGCAAAGCACTCCACCACGCGGGCAATCTTCGAGAGCCCCGTGATGTAGCCGTTGGGGATGTAGGCCACGTGCGCGCGGCCGTAGAAGGGGAGCATGTGGTGCTCGCAGAGCGAATAGAGCTCGATATCCTTGACCAGCACCATCTGCTTGTACTCCTCGCGGAAGGTGGCCGAACGGATAATCTCCAGCGGGTCGGCCTCGTAGCCCTGCGTGAGGAACGACATCGCCTTGGCCACCCGTTCGGGGGTCATGACGAGTCCTTCGCGCGCCGGGTCCTCGCCCAGCAGGCGCAGAATCTCGGCATAGTGGTGTTTGAGCTGCTCGAGCCGCTCGGCGTCGTAGCGCTCCTGCTTCAGATACCGTTTCTCTTCCATGTCTTCTTCTCTCTTACGTGCGTGTGCCCCCGCCGCCGCGCCTCTGGGCCGCGAAGGGGGGCGCTAAGATACCCTATTTTTCGATGGAATGCAAGTAGTCGGCCAGTTTGCGGACCGCGCGGGCGCGGTGCGAGACGGCGTTCTTCTGCTCGGTGGTCATCTGGGCGAAGGTGCGGTCGTAGCCGTCGGGGATGAAGAGCGGGTCGTAGCCGAACCCCTCGCTCCCCTGCTCGTGGTCGATGATGCGCCCCTGGACCACCCCCTCGAAGAGGTGCTCCTCGCCGCCGAGGAGCAGCGAGATGACCGTGCGGAAGCGCGCCCGGCGGTTCGTCTGCCCCTCGAGGTTGCGGAGCAGCAGGCGGTTGTTGGCCGCGAAGTCGTGGCCGTCGGTGGCGTAGCGCGCCGAGTGGACCCCCGGGGCGCCCCCCAGCGCCTCGACCTCGAGCCCCGTGTCGTCGGCAAAGCAGTCGAGGCCCGTGCGTGCGTGGAGGTAGTGGGCCTTCTGCGAGGCGTTGCCCTCGAGCGTCGGCTGCTCCTCGGGAATCTCCTCGTCAACGCCGCAGCCGTGCGGCGTCACAAGCTCGAACGTGGGGCCCAGGACGGCCTGCACCTCCTTGAGCTTGTGGGCATTGTTGGTTGCAAAGAGTATTTTCATCGCTGTCAGTGGTTCGGGGTACAAAGGTAACTATTTTTCGGAAAATTCGGCCTCGTAGCGGCGGCGGAAGATGTACTCCAGCTCGCGCATGGCGCGCGGGAACTCCGCACGGTCGTAGCGGGCGGCGACCGTCGCCCCGTCGAGGACGTAGAGGTCGTCGCAGAGCTCCGCGAGCGGCTCCATCAGGTGGGAGGTGACCAGAAGCGTGGCCCCCTCGGCGCGGCGCCGCGCGAGCAGCTGCCGGGCGGCGTAGAGGCTCTCCATGTCGAGCCCGTTGAAGGGTTCGTCGAGCAGCACCACCTCCTTGCGCTGCATGAGCACCGAGGCGAGGGCCAGCTTGCGCTTCATGCCGGTCGACAACCGTTCGACGGGCTCGTCGGCCGGCAGGGCGAAGAGGCGGATGTAGGGCTCGGGGTCCGACGAGGGGTGGTAGTGGGCCGTCAGCTCCAGCAGGTCGCGGCCGGTCATCCCCTCGTAGAGGGGCACCTCGGTCTCGAGCAGCACCATTTCGCGGCGGTTGAGCGGGCGGCCGTTGCGGCTCACGGAGCCCGACGCGGGGCGCAGCAGCCCGTAGAGGGTGCGCAGCAGCGTGGTCTTGCCGGCGCCGTTGATGCCGGCGATGCCGTGGATGGCACCCTGGGTGAGGTGCATGTTGAGGCCGCGGAGGATGTCGCGTCCGCCGAGGCGTACGGTGAGGTTATCGACTGTAATCATGGAGGTAACGGTTGAGGTTGCGCTCGGCGCGCAGGCCGTAGCGGACAAGCAGCACGAGCGAGACGGGCAGCAGCGGCGGCAGCAGGAAGCCGATGAGGCCGAAGAGCATGACCGTCGAGGCGACGGGGCGCGGCTCGTCGGGGTCGTAGAGGGCGTATTTGGCCAGCACGGCGTAGAGCAGCACGAGCGTCGAGAAGGCGAGCCAGAGGGCTGCGACCCAGGCTGCGCGGGGGTGCAGGAGTGCGGCGGCGAGGGCGAAGGGGGCCGTGGCGAGGAGGTAGTTGCGCAGCGCCTCGAAGACCTTGCGGGCCAGCAGGCGGCCGCTCTCCAGCTCGGGGAGGAGCAGCAGGGCGAGGGGTTCGTTGCGGGTGTAGCACTCGACGGCGGCCAGTGCCGTGAAGCCCAGGTAGATGAAGCTCCAGTAGGGGACGGCGGCCAGAAGGAGCGCCCCGAGGGCCAGCAGGAGCGTGGCGATGCGGTGGCGGCGCAGCGTGGCGCACCACTCGGGCGACCAGCCGAGCCAGCCGATGCGCAGCAGGCTGCGGTGGCGCAGGGCGGCGCCGCGGCGGGGAAGCAGGGCGGCCGTCGGTGCGGCGGCCTGGAGAACCAGGGCGTGCCAGGGGTGGCCGGCGGCGAGGAGCAGCAGCGAGGCGGGCAGCAGCAGCAGGTGGCAGTCGTACCACGCCCCGAGGCGCGGGCGGCGCAGCAGGAGGTTCATCAGCAGCGTGTCGCGGCGCGTGAGCTGGAAGCGCACCACAAGGGCGGCGGCGATGAGGGCGGCCCAGAGGGGGTGTGCGGCGGCTACGGCGAAGAAGAGGGCGGCGATGCCCGCCGCGAAGAGGAGCACCACCGGGAGGAACCACCCCACGCTGCGGAGCCAGCGTGCGGCCAGCCGCAGCCGGAGCCTGCCGAGCGAGAGGTCGGAGCGGAAGAGGGACGTGTCGGGCGTTGCGGGGGTTGCCGGAGCTGGGGGAGCTGCGGGAGCTGCGGGGTTGGAGGGCGCTGCCGGGTCCGAAGGCGCCGCCGGGACCGGGGAGTTGGCCGGGACCGGGGAGTTGGCCGGAGCGGAAGCGCTGGCCGGGGCATTTGCAGCCGGGGCTGTCTCCCGGGTAGCCGGGGCGGCGGATTTAACGCTCGGTGCCGAGGTGTTTGCGGCCGGGGCTGTTTCCCGGGCGGACAGGGCCGGGGCGGACGGTCGGATGGTCGGGGTCGGTTCCTGGGCGGCGGATTTGGCGGCCGGGGCCGGTGTCGGTTCCGTTTCCGGGGCGGCGGATATGTCGGGCGTGGGGCTCTTCATGGCTTACTTGACCACTTCGAGCTGCTCGAGGCGGTGGTCCACCACAATCTTGTCGATGATGGTCTTCACCAGAATGTCCATCTCCGACCCCTCCGTATAGTCGGCCGGGCAGACGTGGCTCACGCGGTTGTCGTGGATGAGCGAGCCCAGCTCGCGCCGAGCTCCCTTCTGCTCGGGGTTGTAGACCGCGATGGAGTGGCCCCCCGAGCTCTTGACCAGCCGCATGCAGGGGATGTCGGTGGTGCCGTCGCCCACGTATATCATCCGCTTGAAGGGGACCGGACGCTCGTTCTCGGGGATGTAGCGGTTGACCAGCTTCGAGTCGAAGACCGACTCGACCCCCTTGTTGATTTTGAAGATGAACTGCGTCTTGTTGGTATAGTTGACCGCTACGGCGGGCCAGTAGGCGATGCCGTCGACGTCGTAGAGGAACGAGCAGGCGTAGATTTTGCGGAACTCGTGGGCGATTTCCGTCCCCTCGATAATCTCCTTGAGCCCCGAGGAGTTGATGTAGTGAAGGATGCGCACGCCGTGCCGCTCGCCGTAGCGGTTGATGCGGCCGAACCACTCGCGCACGCCCGGGTAGAGCGAGACGCGCCGCCCCGACTCCTGGAAGGCCTCGCGGCGCAGCGAGAGCCCCTTGGACTTCGCCTCCTGAATCATGCGGGCCATGTAGGTGAGCACCATGTCGGCATCCTGCTCCTCGGCCAGCGAGTTGGCCTCCGACCAGAACTCCTTGTTGCTCTTGCCCACGGCCGGGATGAAGTCATACTCCTGCATGTTGCCGGGCGAGAGCGTGCCGTCGAAATCGTAAATCAGGGCAATGGTGATGCTTTTCTGTTCCATGGCTGCATGTGTTTTGGGTGCGGGCGCCGGGTGGCTCCTTCCGGGCTCCTCCGGTTCTCTTTACGGGCTTTTCCAGTGCCGGCCCGGGCATTTCCGGTGCTCCGTTTGGGCTCCTCCGGTGTCCTTTGCGGGTCCTTTCGGTTGTCGGCCCGGGCGTCGGGACCCCGGAGGGACGCAGGGCGCACGTACAATGTCCAAATATACGGAAAAAATCGCTACATTTGTGTGAACGAACCCGTAAAAGAGAACAGATACCATGGAATTCAAGACTTTGCTCGAAAAACGCCGCAGCGTGCGCAAGTTCGCGCCCACGGCCGTGCCCTCCGAGGTGGTCGACCGGCTGCTTGCCGAGACCCTCGGAGCCCCCTCGTCGCGCAATTCGCGCTCGACGCGGCTGCTCGTGGTCGACGACCCCGAGGTGGTGGCCCGCATGGCCTCGATGCGCGACTACGGCTCGGCCTTCATGAAGGGGGCGCCGCTGGCCATCGTCGTGCTGGGCGACACGGCCTGCAGCGATCTGTGGCGCATCAATGCCGCCATCTCGGCGACGGTGCTCCACCTGGCCTGCGTCGACGAGGGGCTCGCCTCGTGCTGGGTCCACATCGACGGACGTCCCCGCCTCAAGGCGGAGCCTCAGGGGGAGTCGGCGGCCGACTATCTGCGGACGTTCCTCCCCATTCCCGAGGGGTGCGAACCGCTCTGCGCGCTGGCCATCGGCTATTCGGACTTCGTGCCGGCGCCGCTGCCCGAGGCCGACGACAGCAGCCGCATCATCCGCCTCTGAGCCGGGGCACCGGGGCGGTCGGAGCGGCCCGGGGACGCTGTGTTGAGGAGCTGCCGGAAGACCGGGACGGCGTTGTATTGCCCGGCCGTGCGCTTCGGGCGCCTGACGGGATACTCCCCTGCCGGTACGCACGGGCGGCATCTATTATCGAAAACGGGAGCCGACCTCACCATGAGGTCGGCTCCCGTTTTGTCCGCTTCTGTCGGAGGCTCCGGCGGCGCTCTCCCCTATCGGTTGAGCACCGGCTTGATGTCCTTGATGCGCAGCTGCGTGGTGACGTTGCCCCGGTAGTGGTTCTCGACAATCTGGTAGCAGACGTCGATGGGACGCCCCGAACGGCACCACTCGTAGTGCGTCGGCTGCTGGAAGGCGATGGTTTGCATCGTCGTGTTGGGCTTCTGCCGCTGCATGAGGTCCATGCGCAGGTGCTCGCAGTCCATCCCCACCAGCTTCACCTCGCCGTGGTTGATGACCCCGTAGGTGACGAAGACCGGCGCCGTGTTGCCCGGCCCGAAGGGCTGGAAGCGGTTGAGCGCCGCACGGAACGCCGGCGTGATGTCCGAGAAGAGCAGCTCGCTGTCGATGTCCACCTGGGGGACGAGCATCTGCGGGTCGATGTTCTCCTCGACGAAGGCGTTGAACCGCCGCGTGAACTCCTCGACATTCTCGGGCTTCATCGTGAGCCCCGCGGCGTAGGTGTGGCCGCCGAAGTTCTCCAGCAGGTCCGAGCACGACTCGACCGCCTGGTAGAGGTCGAAGCCCGGCACCGAACGGGCCGAACCCGTCACGAAGCCGTTGCTCATCGTCAGCACCACCGTCGGGCGGTAGTAGGTCTCAATCAGCCGCGAGGCGACGATGCCCACGATGCCCTTCATCCACTTGGGGTTGTAGATGACGGTGCTCTTGCGCGCCTTGAGCTCGGGGTTGCGCTCGATGTAGTCGTGCGCCTCCTGCGTCACCGAGCGGTCAATCGACTTGCGGTCCTGGTTGTAGGCGTCGATGACGTTGCCGAACTCCTGGGCCACCCGCTCGTTGCCCTCGATGAGCAGCTCGACGGCGGCATGGCCCCCCGAGGGCGAGGCGTTCTCGTCGTTCTCGTCCATGCGCATGCGCCCGGCGGCGTTGATGCGCGGCCCGATTTTGAAGACGATGTCGTCGATGGTGATGTTGTGCTTGTCCAGGCCGCAGATTTTGATAATCGAGAGCAGCCCCTTCGACGGCTCGCGGTTGAGGTTGATGAGCCCGTAGTGGGCCAGAATGCGGTTCTCCCCCACCAGCGGCACGATGTCCGAGGCGATGCTCACCACCAGCAGGTCCATCAGCGGACGAATCTGCTCGAAGGGCATGTGGTTCTTCTGGGCATAGGCCTGAACCAGCTTGAAGCCCACCCCGCAGCCCGACAGCTCGTCGAAGGGGTAGGTGCAGTCGACCCGCTTGGGGTCCAGTACAGCCACGGCCTGCGGTATTTCGTCGGCCGGGAGATGGTGGTCGCAGATGATGAAATCCACGCCTTTCTGCTTCGCATAGACTACTTTTTCCGTGGCTTTGATGCCACAGTCCAACGCGATGATGAGTCCTACGCCCTTGCGGGCCGCATGGTCGATTCCCTTGATGGATATGCCGTAGCCTTCGGTATACCGGTCGGGAATGTAGAACGTCAGGTTCTTGTGTCCGATGTGGCGGAGGAACTTGTAGACCAGCGCCACGGCCGTGCAGCCGTCGACGTCGTAGTCGCCGTAGACCATGATTTTCTCATGGTTGCGGACGGCCTGCTCGACGCGCGCGACCGCCTTGTCCATGTCCTTCATCAGGAAGGGGTCATGGAGGTCGGCCAGGCTCGGTTTGAAGAACTTCTCAGCCTTCTCAAGTGTGTCTATGCCTCTCTGTACGAGTAGATTCGCCAGCACGGGAGAGAGCTTCAGCGCCGATGCGAGCATCGCTACCGTCGCGGGGTCTCCCTGCGGTTTCACTACCCATCGTTTTTCCATGGGCATACGTTCTGTTATTTATATATTTCAACATTCAATATCTCACTTAAGCTCTTCGCGACGAGGGCTTTGACCTCCTCCATCGCAATCGTGCGGCCGGTTTCGCGCTCGAGCGACGTGGCGCCCCGGTCGCGGAATCCGCACGGATTGATGCGCTCGAACCACCTCAGGTCGGTCGATACGTTGAGCGCGAAGCCGTGCATGGTTATATAACGGGACGAGCGCACTCCTATTGCGCAGAGCTTGCGCGTCGGGCCGTCGGCCGCCGTGCCGATGCACCGGGCGGCTCCCTCCGCTGCGTCCTCTTTTGCGGTTGCTGCGTCCTCCGTTGCGGTTGCTGCGTCCTCCGTTGCGGTCGCTGCGCCTTCGGTTGTTGTTGCTGCGTCCTCCGTTGCTGTTGCGGCTGCCGGGGCGGCTCCGTAGTCGGTGCCGGCTCCGAGCCAGACGCCCGAAGCGCCGGCGATGCGACCCGTGCGGAGGCCGTAGTGCGCCGCCACGCGGATGACGCACTCCTCGAGCGCCTCGATGTAGGCGCGCAACCCGATGCCCAGCCGCTCGAGGTCGAGAATCGGATAGACGACCAGCTGCCCCGGACCGTGGAAGGTGATGTCGCCTCCGCGGTCGATGTGGTAGAACTGCGCCCCGAGCCGCTCGAGCATTTCGCGCCCGACGAGCAGGTTCTCGGCATGGCCGCTCTTGCCCAGCGTATAGACCGGCGGATGCTCGACCAGCAGCAGCGTGCCGACATCCTCTGCGCCAGCCTCGACTGCTTTGGCGGCCCCGGCCTGCGGCTTTGTTGTGGTGGTTCCGGCCAGCGATTCCGCTCCGGTCTGCTGCCCTTCTGCGGCTCCGGTCTGCTGCCCTTCTGCGGCTCCGGCGTGCTGCCCTTCTGCGGCTCCGGCGTGCTGCCCTTCTGCGGCTTTGGCCTGTTCTGCTGCTGTGGCGTGCTGCCCTCCGGCGGCTTTGGCCTGTTCGGCTGCCGCGGCGCTGCGGGCTGCACCCTTTGCTGCGAGCAGGGCGTCGAAGAGCTGCCGCTGGAGTTCCCAGCAGCGGCCGTAGTCCATCGACCCGAGGTCGCGCAAACGGAGTCTCATCGCTACAAACTTTTCACACTGCGGAGTGCCTCCTCAGCCAGATACGACGACCGCACCAACGGCGCGCTCGCGCAGTAGCTGAATCCCATCTCCAGCGCTTGAAGTCTGTACCATTCGAATTTTTGGGGAGTTACGTACGCCGCTACGGGGTAATGCTCCAGCGTCGGTCGAAGGTACTGACCAAGCGTTACAATCTTCACACCCACATCGCGCAAATCGCGCAGGGTCTGCAATACTTCACCATCGCTCTCGCCAAGTCCTACCATCAGTCCGCTCTTGGTCGTGGCCCCCTGCCGGGCAAGGATGCGCAACGTTTCGAGGCTCGTACGGTAACGGGCCCGCGAGCGTACGACGGGAGTAAGTCGTTCGACGGTTTCGATGTTGTGCCCGATGATGTCGGGCCCGGATGCGACGATGGTGGCCAGATGTTCGGCCTGCGCATCCAAATCGGGAATAAGGAGCTCAATTGCGGCGCCGGGCACCTCCTTGCGGATGGCCTCGACGGTGCGGGCCCAGTGTTGGGCTCCGCCGTCCGGCAGGTCGTCCCGTGTGACGGAGGTAACGACGACATACCTCAGCTGCATGAGCCGCACGCTCTCCGCAACCTGCTGCGGTTCGGAGGGGTCGGGCGGTGCCGGATGTCCGGTCCGGGTGGCGCAGAAACGGCAGCCCCGCGTGCAGATGTCGCCCAGAATCATGAAGGTAGCCGTACGACGGCTCCAGCACTCGGCCTTGTTGGGGCAGAGTCCGCTGCTGCAAATCGTATGCAGTCCATGTTCCCGGACGATGCGCTGCACTTCGGCGTATTGGGCCGTGCGGTGAAGGCGAATCTTCAGCCAATCGGGTTTTTTCAGCACATCGACCTTGTTGTCATACAACTTCGGCATTTAAGTTCATTATTTTCCAATTGATGCAAAAATAAAAAAATAATCCATGAAAAGCAACAGAACGGCGGTGAAAGCGCTGCGTTCGGGGTGCGGAAAGTGTTCGGAAAGGGGCTTGGGGCCTTGTGCAGACGGGATTGCGGCGGCGAAAAAAAAGATGGAGGCCCGGGGTCCGGGCGGGCGGCGGAGGGTCATTCGGGCGGATTGCCGCGGGGACTTGGGACGGACTGTTGCGGGAACTTGTGCCGGGTTGCCGCGGGGACTTCCGAGCGGTGACGCCGCGGTGTCAACAGGCGTCGTGCTGCGTTTGCGGGGTCCGGGCGGGCGGTGGAGCGGTGGAGCGAGCGGTGTTTCTGGCGGCTGTGGGAACTTGTGCCGGGTTGCCACGGGGGCTTCCGAGCGGTGGCGGCGCGGTGTTAACGGGACGCGTGTTGCGTTTGCGGGGTCCGGGCGGGTGAAAAATGGGAACCGGGGTGTGATGCAGCTT
>ENA-UOJS01000962-UOJS01000962.1-human-gut-metagenome-genome-assembly--contig:-C74-NODE-962-length-26640-cov-7.693060_pt1 | contig 26640 bp, 14 predicted proteins | sample MGYA00242355_ERZ723902 | MGnify/ENA metagenome assembly ERZ723902
CCCGAAGGGGGGCATGGGTTCGTACTGCCCGGTCACCTTGAGCTGGCGCAGGGTCTGGAGGCTGATGCCGCGCTTGCCTACCAGGTAGTCGGCAATGGAGGCGGGCAGGTTGAGGTTGGCCTCGACGAAACTGGGGCGTACGTAGCGCCTGGTGGCCGACTGGGCTTCGTGCTGGCGCTGCTGGCGGTCGAGGCGCCGTTGGCGCTGGCGTTCTTCGTCGGAGTCGGGTACGCGGAAATTGGCTTCGCAGTGGAAGCAGTGGCACCATCCGGTGTCCAGGTCGACGGAGAGCGACTTGTCCTCGGGGTGGGTGCGGGTGTCTTTGCATTTGGGGCAGGTGGTCCGTATCTTGCCGCTGGTGCGGCCGCCGGTGTCGATGCCGGCCTGACTGAAATTTCTCATAATTTTTCGTGTATTTATTTTTTATAATGGTTTGATTTTTTTGTGAATATTCAGACGAGGGTTCACCACGGAGGGCACAGAGTTCCACAGAGGAGTCCATTTTAAGAAATCTGTTCCGATGAGTCTCTTTGTGGTTACTGTCACTATGCTTTGTCGAAGGTGTGTCAAAACTAAGTTTATGGTATCTGGAGGGTGTGTCAAAATAAGGGTATCTGAAACTCTCCTCCTTCTGGAAGGAGGAGTACCCGAAGGGGGAGGTGGTAGGTGAAAACATAAAGTGTTAATATACAGCGTGTCGTAAAACCTACCACCCCGCCCGTTGGGCACCCCTCCTTCCAGAAGGAGGGGAGTCAGATAGCTGCGTTATGCTCTGAGGCAAAAAGTGTACTTTTTGCAGTGGACTCACAGAGTAACCTGAAAATCTGTGTGATTTGTGGTGAAAGTACGACGTAGATTCACTTTTTTCCCTCTGTGCGACTCCGTGTCCTCTGTGGTGAAAATGCCTCGCCTTTGCTGCCCAAACCCGTGGGGTTTTCCGCCCTGTTGCCCCGCATCTTGGTGGCAGACGCGGGGCAATGTGGGGGCAGATGCGGCGGGTTTCTTATCCGTACTCGGGTTCCCAGCGCTTCAGGCGGCTGTTCCAGGTGGAATGGTCGTCGGGGGGGGGCGGGGCGGCGGCGGGGTGGGGGCGTCCGTTGCAGGTGCGGCGTCCGTCCAGCCGCTGTTCGTAGCGGTAGGGGTCGGCGGTGGCGGTGGCAGCCTGTTCCAGCCGCAGGAGCTGTTGGCGCAGCTCGCCCGCGGTGGTGGGGCAGGTGGCGGCAAAGGACATGAAGTAGCGTTTCGCCTCGTCCTGCGTGAGGAGGCTTTGCTCCTTGCCCATGGCTATGACGTGCTGCCTGAAGAGTTCTTTGGCCGTTTTCCAGTGCTTCTTCAGCAGGGCTCCGTAGCCGCTCTTCATGCAGACGATCTGTCCCCACTCGCTGTCGGAGTTCAACTCGGCCACGTATTGCTGCCACGGTCGTATGGCCGTCGGGCTGGCGGGGTTCGTCGGCGTCGTCGGCGGCGTAGCTATTACAACAACATCTTTCTCTTTTTCTTTCTTTTTTTCTTTATATATAGTGGACGTGTTTGTGTTGCTTTGGGTGCGGATGTTGTTCTCAGTTGCTTCATTTTCAGATGGTTGCGCAGCGATTCCCATCGGTTTTGGTGCCTTTTTCGTGCTGTTTTGGACTGTTTTCGGGCCGTTTTTCGCTGTTTTTTTGCTGTTTTCCGATGATTTTTCATCGATTTCCGCTGTCTTTTCGCTGATTTTCGTCCGATTTTCGTTGTTTTCCGCTGTTTTTTTGCCCGAAACGGACGCATTTCGGGTGTTTTTCATAGTTTTCCGGCTGTTTTTTCCGGTCGTTTTCGGGGTTGTTTCGCGGTTTTCGGTCGGGCAGAGTACCGGTTGCCATGCGTCTGCGGGGTCGGTTTCCGACTCTTGTTCGCATTGCAGTTTCAGCGGGACGATGTTGCCTGCTTCGTCGCAACCGAACAGTCCGCTTTCCAGCACTACCCATTCGATCATCTGTTTGGTGTAGTAGCGGGTGGCAAACGGTTTGAGGTCTTTCAATCGGCATCGGTTGTTGGAGAAGTAGGACATCTTTTCGCGGATGTACCAGTAGACTCCAAAACCTTTGCCGTGCAGCTTTTCCTCCATGGCCTCCATGCGAGGGTCGAGCGACGCTTCGATGGGGTGAGTGAAATAGAAGTGGCCTTTCATAGGTGTCTCCTTTCTTTAAAAAAATTAAACAATCGAGAAATTTTAGGACATACGGGTGGCCGTTCCCACTTGGTGGAAGGAACCTTCCCGGGGGCTGAACCCCCTGTACGTCTTTCGGGTTGGTGGCATCTGATGGCTGTCGCCGGGCCAGCGAATGGCAAGCTCCTATGGTTGTAGAATTAGCTTGCATTCAGGGTTAGAAGCGGAGATCCCGGGTTCGTGGTGTTTCGGTCCTGGGGACTCCATACAAGATCCGAAACTGTTCTCATAGTTGTTTTGTTATCCTGACAAAACATGGCAAATATAAGGGTGGATGTGTAATCGTGCAACGATTTTACATGAAAAATTTCTTAAAATCAAAAATATTTTTTTTAAAAAGAAAAAACTCGACGAAGATTTGCCAGAATCGAAGTAAGTATTTAAATTTGTCGGCCTAAAATGGTGCGTTACACGCTGTAACGAAGCTAACTACCTGAATTTCATTTTCCTATACATTTTTTTGTTTGTTTCCGGTGGCGCGGGGGATTCACGATGCCGCAGGTATGTCAGTTAAGGAACCGCTTTTTTTTAGGCACGGATTACACAGAAGTTCGCAGATTGTTATTCTTCCTTTTCTGCGTTTTTTCCGTGTAATCCGTGCCTAAAAAGAATAAGATGTCAGTCACTTCTCGCTTTGACATCCTTCGGACAACGTTGGGAACTTTCCTCAGAGTTTTTCGCCATTGATCAGTGTCTGCACGATGCGTTCGGCGGTGCGTCCGTCCCAGCGGTCGGGCAGGGTGGTGTGCTTCCAGTCGCCGTGCAGCAGCTTGTCGAGGGCGGCAGCCAGTGCAAACGAGTTTTCGCCCACCAGCTCGTTGGTGCCGATGCGCCATGTTTCGGGGTGTTCGGCGTACGTGTTCAGCGTGATGCAGGGCACGTCGAGGAAGGTGGCTTCTTCGGCGATGTTGCCCGAGTCGGTGACGATGCCTTTGGCCTGGTTGATGAGGAAGCCGAAGTGCAGGTAGCTTTGGGGCGGCAGGATGTGCAGGTTGGCGGCGGGCAGGTCGAGTGCCTTGACGGCCTTCTCCACGTAGGGGTGCAGCGGAGCCACGATGGGCATGCCATCGGCTTTTTCGATGACGGTCTGCAGCAGCGACTGTACAACGGCTTTTTTGTCGAGCAGGTCGTGGCGGTTGAGCGTCAGCAGCAGGTAGTTGCCCTTCTTCAGTCCCAGCGAGTCGAACCAGCGGGGCTGTATCAGCCGGTGGCGGTTGTAGCGTATGTTGTCGATGAGGATGTTGCCCACGTAGTGGATGTATTCGGGGATCATGCCTTCCTGGTTCAGGTTGCGGTTGGCCACCATGCCGGCGGTGAACAGGTAGTCGGAGATGGCGTCGACGATGGTGCGGTTCACCTCGCGCGGCATGTTCATGTCGAACGAGCGGGTGCCGGCGATGACGTGTGCCACCTTCAGTCCGCGCTTTTTGGCTACGATGGCGCAGCTCATGGTGGCTGTCAGGTCGTCGACCACGAGTATCACCTGTGCGGGGTGGGCATCGAGTTCTTTTTCGAAGGCCAGCATGATGGCGGCTGCCGTTTCCGACTGTCCTTGCGCGCTTACGCCCAGGCAGGCGTCGGGCTTCCTCATGTTCAGGTCGGAGAAGAGCGAGGCTTCCAGGCTGTTGTCGGCTTCGGGGCCTGTATATACTATGCGGTAGGTAATGTCCTTTCCGCTTTCCCTTGCCGCGTCGATGGCACGGCAGATGGGCGCTATCTTCATGAAGTTGGGACGTGCGCCCGATACGATTGTTATTTTCATTATTTGAGTCAGGATGAAAAAATGATGAGACAAAAATACGGTTTCTTAGGGAATTTATTTGTTACTTTGCTGATAAAATTGATGTGATATGCCAACATTTGTTCAGATTCTCGATTTTATAGGTACGTTTGCCTTTGCCATCAGCGGCATCCGTCTGGCTTCGGCCAAGCGGTTCGACTGGTTCGGGGCATACGTTGTAGGCTTTGTGACCGCCATTGGCGGAGGTACCATTCGCGACTTGTTGCTCGACGTCACCCCCGGCTGGATGACCGATCCCATTTACCTGATCTGTACCGGTCTGGCCCTGCTGTGGGTGATTCTGTTCGGAAAGCATCTGATTCATCTGAACAACACGTTCTTCATTTTCGACAGCATCGGTCTGGCCCTGTTCACCGTGGTGGGTGTGGAGAAGAGCATCCTGCTGGGCTATCCTTTCTGGGTGGCCATCATCATGGGTAGCATTACGGGTGCGGCAGGCGGTGTGTTCCGCGACGTGTTCATCAACGAGATTCCGCTGATTTTCCGCAAGGAGATTTATGCGATGGCCTGTGTGGTGGGCGGTACTGTTTATTTCCTCTGCCAGCTGGTGGGGCTGGATGCGTATATCTGCCAGATTGTGGGCGGTGTGTCGGTATTTCTGGCTCGTATTCTGGCCGTCAAGTATAAGATTTGCCTGCCCATCCTTTCGGGTGCGGGCGAGGAAGAGGAGAAGCGGTAGGAGCGGAGATATCAAGGTTTCATATCATACCAACTCTACTTTACCTTTGATTCCAAGGCGTTTGAATTCCTTGCTTGTCTGTTTCAATGCTTGCTCTTTGTGTTTCTTCGCTTTTTTTAAAGCTTTAATTAAATCTTCTTTGGTCATCGTTTTCATAACTGTATCGGTTTTAGTTGTTCCCTTCTAATGGTAAAGGTACACAAAATTCTTGATATTTAGCATAATGCAGCATTGAAGTTCCTTGTTTTCCGCATGGCTTGTTATGGGCAAAAAAATGAATTGCGAAAATATTCCTTCACAAATAAAAAGCCGATAGAACTTGCTGTCATTTGCAAGACTATCGGCTTTTAACTTTTTAGAGGGTGTGTCGAAACTTTGTTATGGTATCTGGAGGGTGTGTCAAAACAAAAGTATCTGAAACTCTCCTCCTTCGGGAAGGAGGAGTACCCGAAGGGGGAGGTGGTAGGTGAAAACATAAAGTGTTAATATACAGCGTGTCGTAAAACCTACCACCCCGCCCGTTGGGCACCCCTCCTTCCAGAAGGAGGGGAGTCAGATACCATCACTTGGTTTTGACACAGCCACTTCAGTTACTTTTACTTGATACCTCCTCGATAACTTCTTTAATTTCTAACGAAGTGCTAACTTCTTCATTAAAACAGCGTATCCTTCGTGTTGAACAGCTTGCGGTCGCTCAGTCGGACAACTTTGCCGTATTTCTCCAACTTCTTCACGTCGATGTCCTTCGGGTTGCCCATGATGCCGATGCAGTAGGGCTTGCCCTTGATGTTGTCTTCGTAGAACTTCACGATGTCGTCGAAGGTCAGGGCGTCGATTTTCGGCAGATTCTCCTTGGCGGGGTCTTCGCTATAGCCGACGCGTTGCAGCGAGTTGAGGGTCTCGGCCTTGCTGCGGAACGACGGGTGAGTGGTCAGCGCTTCCTGGCGCATGTAGCTCTTGATATTGTCGATGCGGTCGGCATTCTTCGGCATGTCGGTCACCAGACCCATGAATACGTCCAGTGCGTCGTTGGCCTTGTCGTTCTGTGTGCCGATGTTGCCGAACAGATAAGTCGGGTTGCCGGGCAGGGCAGGCGTGCCGATGTAGGCTCCGGCCGAGTAGGCCATGGAACGTTTTTCGCGGATTTCGTTCATCACCAGTCCGTTGAAACCTCCGGAGAAGTACTGGTTGAAGGCGTCGCGCAGCACGTCGTCCTTCTTGTCGTACTGGCCCAATGGCATGAAGAACCAGATCTGTGCCTGTTCGGCGTCGGAGTTGGGCAGGAAGTATACGGTATTCTCGGTGACAGAGGCCAGGGGCTTGTCCTGCGGCGAGGTGGACGGACGCTCGTTGGCTACCAGCGGCAGGTTCTTGCTGAGGATGTCGTAAGCATTGTCGAAAGGCATCGTGCCGCAGTAGAAGATTTCGGCCTCGTAGTTGGCGGCGCGGTTGATGTCGCCGGTCAGCTCGGAGATGGAGAGTTCGTAGATTTCCTTATCGGTCAGTTCGTCGATGAAGCTCGACTTGTCCTGATAGATCATGTACTGCATCAGGGCAGACGAAAGGGTGTTCACATTCTCCTTACGCTGCTGGCGTGCGCCCAGAAGCGAGCCTTTGATACGTGCCAGCTGCTTTTCGTCCAGCTGCGGCATCAGGATCTGGCGCGACAGCAGCTGGCAGGCTTGCGGCAAGGTTGCTTCGTAGCCCTCCATGGTGATGTACAGGTAGTTGTCGCTGGCGCTTACGCTGCAGGTAGCGTTCAGCTTGCTCAGCTCTTCCTTCAGCTGCTGGGGCTGGTAGGCACCCATCACGCCGGCATCGTTCATCAGCTGTGCGGCAATGCCCAGCTTGGGGAACTCGCGTTCGCCCACGCCGTATCGCAGGGTGAGGCTGAACACGTTGTTTTCGGGATTGACCGAATAGTACATCTTCGAGCGGTCGTTCAGCTTCTTGACCTGCACGTCGGTAAAGTCGATGAACTTTTCCTCGACATGTCCGATGGGCATGCTCTTGAACTGCAGGGCGTAGAGCGACTGCTTGCCTACGGGCGGTTCGATGGGCTTGTAGCCGGGCTTCTTGATTTTTCCGCTGTTGTCGGCCTTGCCTTTTTCGATGTAAAGGGCCAGGTAGTTGCCGGTCAGGTATTGCTTGGCCACGCGCTTGATGTCTTCGGTGGTGATGGCCATGATTTCGTCCTTGTAGCTGAGCACTTTGCCCAGGTCTTCTTCGTTGATGAAGGCCTGCATCAGTATCATGGCCTTGTTGGTGTTCGACTCCATGGTCAGGTCGAAGTCGCGGCACATGTTGGCCTTGATGGCTTCGATCTGCCAGTCTTCAAATTCGCCGTTGGCAATCTGCTCGATGGCTTTCAGGGCTTTCTTCTCGGCACTCTTGTTCGACTCGAAGCGGCGTTGGTTCTCGTCGTACAGGGGGATGGCATACACCATGTTGCGTCCCTGCTCGCGGCGGAAGTCGGTTGAGGCTCCGCAGCTGGTCAGTTCGCCGTCCAGGGTCAGCTTGTCCAGCGTGCCGGTGTTGCTGCTGTTGTGCAGCAGCGATATGGCTATCTCCAGCGGTTTCTCGTCGGGATGTCCCGAGGGTACGCCCTTATAAGCCAGGCATACCATGGGGTAGTAGCCCACCTTGGCGGTGTACTGCTTGCGTCCCTTGATATCGAGGTCGGGGTAGGTCTTGCGTTCGGGCGTGGGGTGTTTGGGCAGGCGTCCGAAGGTGGCGTTGATGCGTCCGCTGATCTGCTGTGCGTTGACGTTGCCCACCAGAATCAGTACCATGTTTTCGGGGGTGTACCAGTTGTTGTAGAACTCGATGAGCTTGCTCAGGCGCGGGTTCTTCAGGTGTTCGGGCAGGCCGATGATGGGGCGCGCATAGGGATGTCCCTCGAATGCCTTGCTCGATATAAACTCGCGTTGTACGCTTCCGGGGTCGTCCTGATACATATTATATTCCTCGTACACACTTTCCAGCTCGGTCTGGAACAGGCGGAATACGGGGTTGATGAGGCGTTGCGAATAGATTTCGAGCCATTTGTTGATCTGATACGGGGGGAACGAGTTGTGGTAGTAGGTGACGTCGTAGCTGGTACCTGCGTTCAGGCCTTTTCCACCCATGCTCTCGATGAGGTTCATAAACTCGTTGGAAACGCTGATCTTGCCTTCTTCCACGGTCAGGTCGTTGATCTCTTTTCCGATGGCTTCTTTCTTCAGCGGGTCGGTCTCTTCGGCCATTTCATCGTACTTGGCGATGATCTGTTCGTAGATGGGCTTTTCCTTTTCCCAGTCCAGGGCGCCGATCTTGTCGGTACCTTTGAACATGACGTGCTCCAGATAGTGGGCCAGACCGGTGTACTCGGCCGGGTCGTTGACCGAACCGGTGCGGCAGGCTACGATACCATACACGTCGGACTTGGTGTTGTCTTCCCATATATATACGGAAAGACCGTTCTTCAGTTTGAAGGCTTTCAGCCCTTGTCCGAAGGAGGGCAGGGCAAGCAATGCGAAAGCCAGCAGAAGAATCGACTGCAATTTCAATGATTTCATAAAGTAAGTTATTTAGTTTTGGGTTTTTAAGTTTCTGAGTTTCTGAGTTTTTGAGTTCTTAAGTTCTTGAGTTTCTCGGTTATTGGGCTTTTAAGTTTTTGAGTTCTTCGTTCTTTTGGGTTTGTATTCCCCCAACTTAAAAACTAAAAAACTTAGAAATTCAAAAACTCAAAAACTAAAACCGTAAGGCTGTTTCCTTGTATGTGGGCAAAACTATAAAAAAATCACAGATGTTTTACGATTTTTTCGGAAAAAATAAGGAATGCATATCGGAAAGGGGAATGAAGAATGAAACCGATTCTGACAATATGATATATAACATATCTTTTGGGCGAAAGAAATCTGCTCTTTTATTGTCGATATGTCAGAATTATCTGCTATATTTGTCTATGTTAAGTTAACCGAACAAATAATACCTTTAATTCCCCTACCGTTATGAAAAAGGAGATTAAATTCAGTCTTGTCTATCGTGACATGTGGCAATCGTCCGGAAAGTACCAGCCACGGGTGGACCAGTTGGTCCGCATTGCTCCGGTAATTATAGAAATGGGATGCTTTGCCCGCGTTGAGACCAATGGCGGCGCTTTCGAACAGGTGAACCTGCTTTATGGTGAGAATCCGAATAAGGCCGTGCGTGCCTTTACCAAACCTTTCAGGGAGGCAGGCATACAGACCCACATGCTGGACCGCGGACTGAATGCACTGCGCATGTATCCGGTGCCGGCCGACGTACGCCGGCTGATGTATAAGGTGAAGCATGCCCAAGGGGTGGACATCACCCGTATCTTCTGCGGACTGAACGAAACGCGCAACATCATCCCTTCCATCAAGTATGCGCTTGAGGCAGGCATGATTCCCCAGGCTACGCTTTGTATCACCCATTCGCCCGTACATACCGTGGAATATTACGCGGCCATTGCCGACCAGCTGATCGAGGCGGGTGCTCCCGAAATCTGTCTGAAGGACATGGCAGGCATCGGACGTCCGGGCATGCTGGGACGTTTGACAAAAGCCATCAAGGACAAACATCCGGATATCATCATCCAGTATCACGGCCATAGCGGTCCGGGACTGTCGATGGCCTCCATCCTGGAAGTGTGCGAGAACGGGGCCGACATCATCGACGTGGCGATGGAACCCATGTCGTGGGGAAAGGTGCATCCCGACGTTATCTCGGTGCAGGCCATGCTGCGCGACAAGGGATTCCAGGTGCCCGACATCAACATGAAGGCCTACATGAAAGCCCGCTCGCTGACGCAGGAGTTCATCGACGACTTCCTGGGCTACTTCATGGACCCGAGCAACAAGCACATGTCGTCGCTGCTGCTGAAGTGCGGACTGCCGGGCGGAATGATGGGCTCGATGATGGCCGACCTGAAAGGCGTGCATGCCGGCATCAACCTGATACTGAAAGGCAAGGGCGAACCGGAACTGAGCATCGACGACCTGCTGGTGATGCTGTTCGACGAGGTGGAATACGTATGGCCCAAGCTGGGTTATCCGCCATTGGTGACCCCCTTCAGCCAGTATGTGAAGAATGTGGCACTGATGAATGTCATGTCGCAGGTGAAGGGCGAAGAGCGCTGGACGATGATCGACAACAACACGTGGGGCATGATTCTGGGCAAGAGCGGACGTCTGCCGGGCAAGCTGGATCCGGAAATCGTGGAACTGGCCCGGAAGAACAACTACGAGTTTACCGATGCCGATCCGCAATCGTACTATCCCGACCAGCTGGACGAGTACCGCAAGGAGATGAAAGAGAACGGCTGGGACGTGGGCGAAGACGAAGAAGAACTGTTCGAGCTGGCTATGCACGACCGCCAGTATCGCGACTATAAGTCGGGCGTGGCCCGCAAACGTTTCGAGACCGACCTGCAGCGTGCCAAGGAATCGGCCTTGCTGGGCAAAGGCTTCTCGGACGAAGATGTGAAGAAACTGAAGCGTGCCAAGGCAGAGCCTATCACGGCACCGGCGAAGGGAACGGTGATTTGGGAAATAGATGTGACCAACCCGTCCATGCCACCCGAGCCAGGTCACAAATACGAGCCCGACGATACCTTCTGCTACATCACCACGCCGTGGGGAACGCACGACAAGGTGACGGCCAACTTCAGCGGACGCATCATCGAGGTATGTGCCAAGCAGGGCAGCTATGTGAAGAAAGGCGACGTGCTGGCTTATATTGAACGCGGGGAGGAACCGGCGTAAGGAGATTGTCCTTAGGAGTTATAGGAGTTATAGAAGTTATAGAAGTTATAGAAGTTATAGAAGTTAAAGCCGATACCTAAGATAATTGAGAATTGAGAATGGATAATGGATAATGAAGAATGAACACGCGCAAACTCATTCTCAATTATCCATTATCAATTCTCCATTTAATAAGTTCTTCATTCTCCTTCAAATCAGAAGGCTTCCGTCATATTGAAATAGAAGAGAGTCTGATTGTTGACGGTGTTCTTTCCGAGATCCAGGCGTACGTTCATACGGGGCTGTACTTCGATGCGCAGTCCGACGCCGTAATTGGGAAGGACACCTTCTATTTTGCCCATCGTAGGACCCATGAAGCCGCATCCGGTCCATGCCACGAATCCCAGCCGATGCAGGACGCGTTTGAACCAGTTGCTTTGGTCGGTGTTGATCATCTGGCGGTATTCGGCCAGTACGACGTGCGATGAATAGTCGCGGTATTGTCCCATGTAGTAGCCGCGCAGGTCGAAAGGAGTACCTGTGAGGGCATATTGCGTAAGGGGCACGTTGCCGAATACGTTTTTGGTCTGTACGGTCCAGGCCAGCACTTTCCGGTTGCCCAGAGGCTTGTACTGGCGGTAGTCTATCTCCAGCCGGTAGAAGTTCTGGTCGCTTCCGATGATTTTCGAGTAGGCCATGCCACGTACGTCCAGATAAAGGCCGGTGTAGGCATTGGCAGGTACGTCGCGGCTGTCGTAGGTCAGCAGGAAGCCGATACCCGAGCTGAGCTGTTTATAGCCCTTGTCGGTTCCGCCGGCTGCCTGGTAGGTAGGCTCGTTGACGAGGCCTTTGGCTGGATCGGTCAGGTGGTCGTAATTGATGTCGATCTGCGGTCCGGCAAAGAAGTTGCTTTCACCCAGACGGAAGAGGAACCACGGATTCACCTGTATGCCGCTGTAACGGTACTGGCTGGTGGTTTCGCTACGCACATAGTCGCGGTTGGTGGTATAGCCTAAGCCGTAGAAATTCTCCTGCGTATTCTTGTACGAGAACTTACCGAAGATGCGGAAACGGTCGCCCTTGAAGAAGAGCTGTGGCTTGGAAAAGAGGTTGATGCCGCCGTTGAACATGAAGGCAAGTGCCATGGGGACTACTGAACGTCGCTGGGTGGTGTCGCTGGGGTTCATGCGGAAAGTCAGCAATGCGCTTCCTCCCAATACGGTTCCAAAGTCGGGGGTATAGCTGGGACCGCCCAGAATGTTGTAGTGCAGATTGCGTCGCGCCACTTTTTGCTTATGCAGTTCTTTACGGGTCAGTGCGTGGCTGTCTTCGGTCTTTACAGAGTCTGTCTGCACTTCTTGTGCAGGCAAAAGGCTGGTCAGTGCCAGCAGGGCTATCAAGCTCAGGATAAATTTCTTCATATCGTACGAATGAGGGTGCAAAGAAAACTATTTTATTTGAATCAGTTTCCTTATAAATGGACAATTATTCTAAAGACAATACTAAATTTTTCAAAAAAGGTGTTATATTTGTCAGCTTGGGAGGGCTTTTGATAAATGAAGAATGGAGAAAAATGAAGAATGAAGAATTAAGAATGAAGAATTTCTCAGACCATTCACCATTCACCATTCACCATTCACCATTAATCATTTATCATTAACCATTAACCATTCACCATTAATCATCATATTTTATCAACAATAAAAACTGTTTCGATCGTTATGAAAAAACATTTGTTATCTGTATTTGTTCTCGCCACGACGGCTTTTCTTTCGGCCAGTGCGCAGGGAGGCGGTGAAGGAGGAATCAGTCCTTCTATGCTCGAACAGATTCGTCAAAGTTATCAGGGGACGCCTGCCGACAAGGCACTACGCAATGCCATCGGCAACAACGATATCCGTCGTCTGGCCCTGAACCAGGAGAATATGAAGGGTATGGACACGCACTTCTCGGTTCGTGTCAAGTCCAGCGGCATCACCGACCAGAAGTCGTCCGGTCGTTGCTGGCTGTTTACGGGGCTGAACGTGATGCGTGCCAAGACGATGGCACGTTTCGGCTTCCCGTCGTTCGAGTTTTCCGAAGTTTATCCTTTCTTCTGGGATCAGCTGGAGAAGTCGAACCTCTTCCTGCAAGGCGTTATCGACACTGGCAAGCTGCCCATGAGCGACCAGACAGTGGAGTGGCTCTTCAAGCATCCGCTGAGCGACGGCGGTACGTTTACGGGAGTGGCCGACATCGTGTCGAAGTACGGACTGGTGCCTGCCGAGGCCATGCCCGAGACAAACAGCAGTTCGAACACCTCGCGTATGGCATCGCTCATCAGTCTGAAGTTGAAGGAATATGGCTTGCAACTGCGTGACATGGTGGCACGTGGCGCCAAGGCCGACGAGCTGGAGCGGGAGAAGACCGCCATGCTGGGTACTGTCTACCGCATGCTGGTGCTCAACCTGGGCATGCCGCCTGCCGAGTTCGACTATGTGCGCAAGGACGCCAAGGGCAATCCGGTAGAAACGGAACACCACACGCCGATGACCTTCCTCCAGAAGTATGGCGACACCAAGCTGCTGACCGACTACGTGATGCTGATGAACGACCCTACGCGCGAATACTATAAGACTTACGAGATAGACTACGACCGCCACCGTTACGACGGACACAACTGGACGTACGTCAACCTGCCTATTGAAGACATCAAGCAGATGGCCATCGCTTCGCTGAAGGACAGTACGATGATGTATTTTTCGTGCGACGTGGGTCAGCAACTCAACTCCGAGCGCGGCCTGCTGGACGTGAACAATTACGACTATGCTTCGCTGATGGGAGTTACCTTCGGCATGGACAAGAAGCAGCGCATCGCCACCTTCTCCAGCGGATCGAGCCACGCCATGACCCTGGCCGGTGTCGACCTTGACAAGGACGGCAAGCCCGTGAAGTGGTTGGTGGAGAACAGCTGGGGAGCGTCGAGCGGCTGGCAAGGACACCTCATCATGACCGACCGCTGGTTTGACGAATATATGTTCCGTCTGGTAGTCGAGACGAAGTATGTGCCCGAAAAGGTGATGAAGCTTTTCCGTCAGGAGCCGATCAAGTTGCCTGCCTGGGATCCGATGTTTGCCGAAGAGGAATAAAGTTTCTCTTTTACGTTGTCCGGTATAAATGATAGCCGGCTGCGGGATAGAAGCGGTGCGAAGAGTTGCAGTCTCTTCCGATTTGTCTGCTTGTATCCTGTAGCCGGCTGTTCTTTTTTCTTGGCATGACATCCGGGTATTATAGGTGTCTCTTGTTCTCTATCTTGCTGCCGGATAGGGACTTATGAATGTCAGAAGCGTAGGTCTTAGGCACGAAATGAGGAAACAAAAGTCGTTTTTGTCGTATAAGAAGTTGTTTTTGCCGTATTCCAGTAAAAAGAAATCTGTTACATTTGAGGCTGTCAAAATAGGAGAGTTGCCATTAAAACGCAACGCTCGGGATGACGGGGTGATATAGCTCAACTTTGACTTCATCGATTTTCAATTTGCAAGCTCAAGTTGCAGTTGACGAGTAACGAGTAGCAAGTTGACGAATTGACAAGGTGTTTGTAGCGAATTGTTTCAAACGACTGTTTATCAAATAGTTGAGTTCCATCCTAGTAGACTTGTTAACTGAAGCCTTGTCAACTAATAAGTTGGGCATTTGCGAAACTTAAGTAAATGATAATATCAAACATGAACTGTATGAAGGAGATTTATGGAGTGGTATTATGCCTTTTCCTCTTGGCGTCCTGTAACGGAAAAAGCCAGAAAAACAGTCTGGCTATCAATGCCATAGACTGGGAAAGCAAGACGGAGGCAGTGACGCCGCAAGCTGTGCCGTTGCCTACTTTGTGCAATATTGAGTACATGCAGATGGGAGATTCTTTTATCCTGTTGCAGAATGATAAGATGGAACCTTGCTTTACATTGTGGGATCTTTCGGACAGTAGGCATTATTTCTCTTTCGGGCAGATAGGAAACGGTCCTGACGATTTTCTGACTACGGCAAATCTGGTTGGCGGGCAAAGGAGCAGAGCATTCAGAATATGGAACAATAACGAAATAAGGACGTATCTATGGGACGGGAAAGACAGTTTGTCTTGTAAAAGGCAACGGATGAATAAGAAAACTTTAGCAGGAGGATATCAGCGCCTTCACGCCCTCAACGATACGTTGTATTGTGGCTACAAGTTACTTCCGCATGAGACGGGAGTTGAATTGTTGAATGTGGCTTCCGGTGAAATATACGACCGCATAGGGGTGGATGAAGGCTATTTTGAGGACAAGTCCATGCCTTACGACCTTACCTTCTGTGTCTATCAGGATAAATTGGTTGTGGGAAGAATGCGTTTTAATCAGATAGAAGTGTATCGGATTGACACCGAGCGTATGAAGATTCTTCCGCTTTTTGTAATCAATTACAAAGGAGGTTCTCCCGAAAATCCGATGAAAGACGGTGCCTGTTACATGAAACAGATCAATGCGGATGATGCCTGTTTCTATATGTTGAACCAGGATACAGGTAGGCCGGGAAAGGAAACCTATATCGATATTTATACTTGGGAAGGAAAAGCCGTGAAACGTTTGAAGTTGGATGCGCTGTATTTAGAGGGCGTATTGGCCGACGGCGTTTTCTATCTGAAGAAGTTTACGGATGATGATAACTTGTACAGGCTGCCTGTTGGTGGAGGGAAGTAGTGCGTGTGTGATGTATTACGGATGGTTTGACTTTGACGACGAACGCTTATAATGATAAATTTTGGTCATTCTGCATCGTTCGGACTTTGTGCCTTCACCGGCGGAAACGAATTGATTTGGGGTGTGGATGGGGCTTTGAATCGCTTTCAGGGATGGATACATACGTCTGAAATAGTGTATAAAATCGTTCATCGGCATTACAAAATCGTTCGGAAACGTTTCAATGTTGTGCTATTTATAGGCGTAATGTGCTGGATATAAGGGTTGTCAGTTTTTGTCAGTCAGATCTGTTTGCAAAGCTCGAATCCTTTGCATACTTTTGGAAATCCTTAAGTGGAACAGGAAAAGTATACATGTGAAAACAAGATAAAAATACCATTGAAAACAAATAACTATAAGAATACGATGAAAATACTTTTTTACACTTGCGTGTTTTGTGGAATGCTTCCTTTCCTGTTGGGAGCGTGTTCGGAAGCCGGTAAGGAAAAAACGGTGGAAGAAGAGGGAGTGAATACCGTGCTGCCGGACAAGAAAACTGAAGTGACGGTGGTGCCTCTGAAACGACAGACCTTCTATCATGAACTGGTGAGCAACGGCAAAATGAAAGCGGCAGAAGAAGCAGACCTGAATTTCGAAACCGGAGGAGTGGTGGCAAAAATATATGTGAAAAACGGAACACGTGTGAAAAAGAATCAGCCACTGGCCGAACTGGACCCTTTCCTTCTGCAGAATAAGACGGCTCAGGCAACTGACGCGCTGGCAAAAGCCAAACTGGAATTGCAGGACGTACTGATAGGGCAGGGATATGCTGTAGGCGATACGGCCAGTGTGCCCGCCGACGTCATGCGGTTGGCCAAGGTGAAAAGCGGCTACGACCAGGCTCTTTATCAATACGAAATAGCACGCTACGAGGAAGAACATGCCACGCTGCGGGCACCTTTCGACGGGGTGGTGGCCAATCTTTTTGCAAAACCTTATAACAGGGTGTCGACTGCCGATGCCTTCTGTACGGTGATCGGTTCCAACCGGATGGAAGTAGACTTTACGGTGCTGGAAAATGAATTGCCCCTGATCAAGCAGGGTGATAAGGTGACGGTGTCGCCTTATGCCAATCCCGGAGCCAAATACGAAGGACGCATCTCGGAAATCAATCCCCTGGTAGATGAAAAAGGCATGGTGAACGTGAAAGCAACGGTGGCAAGCCGCGGCGAACTGTTCAGCGGAATGAACGTGCGGGTAAAGGTACGCCGCGAACTGCCCGACCAGTTGGTGATACCGAAGAGTGCGCTGGTGCTGCGCTCGGGCAAGCAGGTGGTGTTTACGCTGAAGAACGATATGGCGATATGGAACTATGTGCAGACACAGCTTGAGAACTCGGACAGCTATACGCTGGTGGGTGAAGAGATAAAAGAAGGCGACCTGGTGATAGCCACCGGCAACGTGAATCTGGCCCATGAAGCGCCCGTCACCGTAGTAGAGGAAACAAAGTAGTAACAACAGGACAAGACAGAGAGGGTTATGATAAAGTTCTTGATACAGCGGCCCATTGCCGTGCTGATGGCATTCGCGGCATGCTTCATCGTGGGGCTGGTGACTTATTCCACCTTGCCCGTGTCGTTGCTGCCCGACATCGCCATACCCGAAATTACCGTGCAGGTGTCGGTGCCCAACACGTCGGCGCGCGAACTGGAGAACACGGTGGTAAGGCCCCTGCGCCAACAGTTTGTGCAAGTCTCGAAACTGAGGGACATGAGCAGCGAGACCCGAGACGGTGCCGGCATCATCCGGCTGAGCTTCGACTACGGCACCAATACCGACCTGGTTTTCATCGAGGTGAACGAGAAGATAGACGCCGCCATGAACTATCTGCCGAAGGATACGGACCGGCCCAAGGTGGTGAAGGCAAGCGCGACGGACATCCCCGTTTTCTACCTGAACCTGACGTTGAAGGACGACAGCACCGGAAACATGCAGGCCGACGACCGCTTTCTGGATTTGTGCGAGTTTGCCGAAAACGTAATCAGAAGACGCATCGAACAGCTGCCCGAAGTGGCGATGGTCGACGTGACCGGACTGGTAGAGAAAGAAGTGAGCATTGTTCCCGATCCGGCCAAGCTGGCTGTGCTGGGACTGACGATAGGCGACATCGAAAGTGCCTTGTCGCAGAACAACGTAGAGCCGGGCAGCATGAGCGTGCGCGACGGATATTACGAATACAGCATCAAGTTCTCGACCCTGCTGCGTACGGAGGAAGACGTCAGAAACATCCTGCTGCGTAAGGGCGACCGCATCGTCCGATTGGGCGACTTCTGCCAGGTAGGCATTGTGCCGGTCGATGAGCGTGGACTGTCGGTCAGCAACGGCAAGCGCGCCGTGACGCTGGCTGTCATCAAGCAGGCCGACGAGAATATGGACAAGATGAAGGAAGCGGTGAACGGCGTGATGAATTATTTCCGTTGGGTTTATCCCGAAATCGACTTCAGCATCAGCCGCAACCAGACGGAACTGCTGGACTACACCATCGACAACCTGCAACAGAACCTGTCATTGGGCTTCCTGTTCATCTGCATTGTGGCGGTATTGTTCCTGGGTGACGTGCGTTCGCCGCTCATCATCGGGCTGAGTATGGTGGTGTCACTGATAGTCTGCTTTCTGGTCTTCTACCTGTTCAACATGTCGCTCAACATCATTTCACTGTCCGGACTGATACTGGCGCAGGGTATGATGGTGGACAACAGCATCATTGTCACCGAAAACATCTCGCAGTACCGCGAGCGGGGTTTTACCCTGCACCGTGCCTGCATCGCCGGAGCCAGTGAAGTCATCACGCCCATGCTGAGTTCGTCGCTGACGACGGTGGCGGTGTTCGTCCCGCTGATATTCATGAGCGGCATTGCCGGTGCTCTGTTCTACGATCAGGCGTTTGCCGTAACGGCTGGTTTGCTTGTGTCCTATTTCACGGGCATCCTGTTGCTACCCGTTCTCTATTCGCTGGCTTATGGGACAAAGCTGCACCAGAAGTCGTGGCTCAGTCGGGTTCGCATCCCCAATCCGCTGAAGGAGCATACCATGGATCGCTTCTACGATGCCGGAGTCGATTGGGTATTCCGGCATAAGGCGGTCAGCCTGTTGTTCTGTGCAGTCTCCATCCCCCTTTGCGTGTTCATGTTCCGCTTCATCGACAAAGAGCGGATGCCGGCCGTCGACCAGAACGAGCTGCTGGCGCGCGTGGAGTGGAACGAGAACATCCACGTGGATGAAAACCGCGACAGGGTGGACCGTCTGCTGGAGCATTTTGCCAGAAAGACGGTGGAACGCACCGCAGCCATCGGCCAGCAGGACTACCTGCTGGAACGCGACCGCCCCCTTTCGTCGTCGGAAGCGGAACTGTACTTCAAGACAGAGAAACCCGAAGAAATCGCTCCGTTGCAGAAAGCGGTCTATGCCTATGTGGCCGAGCACTATCCGTATGCGGTCATTTCGTTTTCGCCTCCCGAGACGGTGTTCGAGAAACTGTTTGTCACCGGCGAGGCCGATGTCGTGGCCGAGCTGTATGCCCGGAACAAGGAACGGACTCCCGAAGCAGAAAAGTTGCGCGAGTTGGAAAAGCAGCTGGCAAAGACTACCGGCAACCCTCCTGTGGGCATCGCATTCGAAAACCAGCTGAACATCAGCATTCTGCAAGAACGTCTGCTGCTCTACAACGTGGCTTACGACGAACTGTACCGGACCCTGAAAACAGCTTTCAAGGAGAACAGCGTGGCCATGCTCCACTCTTATCAGCAATATTTGCCCGTCAGCATCGTGGGCGAGGAGCAGACGGTCAACGAGATTCTGCAGAACACCCTGATACAGACACGCCCCGACGGACTGGGGCAGGTAGAGTACGTCCCCCTTTCGATGCTGGTGAAAGTGACGGCAGGCGAAGACCTGAAGACCATCACCGCCGGAAAGAGCGGGGAATACATTCCCTTCCGCTTCTACGACGTGGAAGATGCGCCCGAGCTGATGGCCGGGGTGGACAAGGTGACCGAGGCTTCGGACGAGTGGGACACCGTGTTCAGCGGAAGTTTCTTCTCGAACCAGAAGATGCTGGACGAGCTGGTCGTTATCCTGTTCGTTTCCATCCTGCTGATGTATTTCATCCTGGCGGCACAGTTCGAAAGTTTCCTGCAACCGCTCATCGTGCTGTTCGAGATTCCGGTCGATGTCGCCTTCTCGCTGGTGCTGCTGTGGGTATGCGGGCATACGCTGAACCTGATGTCGGCCATCGGACTGATAGTGACCTGCGGTATCATCATCAACGACTCCATCCTGAAGCTGGATGCCATCAACGAGCTGCGCAAGGGTGGGATGCCGCTACTGGAGGCCATACACGAGGCAGGCCGCAGGCGTTTGCGTCCCATTGTGATGACTTCGCTGACCACCATATTTGCCATGGTGCCCTTGCTGTTCTCGTTCGACATGGGCTCGGAACTGCAGAAGCCGCTTTCCATCGCCATGATCGGGGCCATGCTGATAGGCACGCTGGTCAGTCTGTTTATTATCCCGCTGATATATTGGTACATATATAGAAAAAGTGAACGAAAGGTAAAGAGTGAGACAACGCCGTGCTGACTCTGTATTGAGGACATAAATTCAAACAAATAGATGAAAAAACTTATTTTTCTGATAGGATGGGGGCTTGGCATCTGCCTGCCGGCCGTGCAGACCGAAGCCCAGCAACTGGTGGTATTGGATCTGGAGAAAACCATCAGACTGGCCAACGACAGTTCGCTGGAAGCTTTCCGCACGCAGAACATGTATCTGGCTGGCTACTGGGAATACCGTACGTACAAGGCCAACCGCCTGCCCAGCCTGACGCTGAACATGACGCCCGCCCAGTATAACCGCGACATTACACGCCGGTACGATTCGGAACAGGACCTGGACATCTATCGCAGCCAGCAGTCGTTTTACGCGTATGGCAACCTGGCCATCCGGCAGAATCTGGACCTGACGGGCGGTACCTTCTACATCGACACGGAACTGGGCTTCATGCGCAGCTTCGGGTCCAACCCATATACGCAGTATACCAGCGTGCCTATCCGGTTGGGATACTCGCAGAGCCTGGTGGGATACAATGCCTTCCGCTGGGAACGCAAGATAGAGCCTCTGAAGTACGAGAAGGTGAAGAAAGAATACATTTACAACGCCGAACAGGTTTCGGAGCTGGCCACCACCTACTTCTTCGACCTGGCCATGGCGCAGGCAGAATACGACTTGGCCAAGGACAACGTGGCTTCGACAGATACGCTGTACAGCATCGGCATGCAACGCCTGAAGATAGCATCCATCAGCCGTGCCGACCTGCTGACCTTGAAGCTCGACGTGGTGAATGCCCACAACACGCTGCAGAATGCAGCCAGTTCGCTGAAGCGCGCTATGTTTGCGCTGGCTTCGTTCTTCAATATGGAGAAGAACACCCAGATACGCTTGGAGCTACCCGGTACGCCGCGTTCGCTGGTTGTGCCGGTGGATGAGGCTCTGGCCGCCGCCCGCACCAACAATCCGGATTTTCTGGAGCTGAAGCAGAATATCTTAGAGGCCGAGCAGAATGTCGATCGTACCAAGAAGGAGTCGCGCTTCAATGCCAGCATCAATGCCAGCATCGGTTTCAACCAGGTGGCCGAACAGTTTGGCGAGGCATACCGACGGCCCATGCAGCAGGAGATGGTGTCGGTCAGCGTCAGCATCCCGCTGGTGGACTGGGGCGTGAGGAAAGGCAAATACAACATGGCCCGCAACAACCTGAATGTGGTAAGGACTTCGGCCCGTCAGAGCGAAGCAAGCATCGAGGAAGAAGTGGTGATGACGGTCAGCGACTTCAACATACAGCAAAGCCTGGTAAGCAGTGCGGAAGAGGCGCTCGACCTGGCCATACTGGCTTACGAAGAGACGCGTCAGCGGTTCATCATCGGCAAGGCAGACATCAACAGCCTTACCCTGTCGCTGAACCGTCAGCAGGAGGCGCAACGCAACTACATATCGGCCTTAAAGAATTACTGGCTGAACTACTACAAGATACGTAAACTGACGTTGCACGACTTCATGTCGGGCTTCTCGCTGTCGGAAAAGTTCGATTATGACAATTGACAGCCGTAGAACAGGCGTCCGCCTTCCGCACCGCGGGAGGTGAATACGACTCAGGCAAAAGCCGGGGAGTTTCCGTTGGAAAGCCGAGGGGTTTTCGGGGAAAAGCCGGCGGATTTTGCGTGAAAAGCCGGCGGGAATTGCGTGAAAAGCCGCCGGGAATTGTAGATAGTAAAGCCGAAACTTAAATTAATAAGTCACTAATGAGACATTCTTCTTTTACAGTCATCGTTTCCTTTATCTGCCTTGCGCTGGTGGGGCTGGCATTAGTGCCGTTGCTGCCTGTCAAGCTGAATCCGTCGCGTGCCTTGCCGGGCTTCAGTGTCGGCTTCAACATGCCGGGAGCTTCGTCGCGGGTGGTCGAGATGGAAGTGACAAGTAAGTTGGAAGCCATGCTGGCACGCATCCGGGGAGTCAGGAACCTGAATTCGACTTCGGGAAACGGATGGGGAAGAATTGATGTCGATCTGGACAAACATGCCGACATCGACGTGGTACGCTTCGAAGCCTCTACCGTGGTGAGGCAGGCCTGGTCGGGACTGCCGGATGGGGTAAGCTATCCGTACATCCAGATGCGGATGCCCGAAGACGATGCCAACCGTCCGTTTATTTCGTTCACACTGAATGCGCCTTCTTCCCCCATCTGGATTCAGCAATACGCCGAGGAACACATCAAGCCCCGTCTGGCCGCCTTGCCGGGCGTGTACAAGGTGGACGTAAGCGGAGCCACCCCGATGGAGTGGAGGCTGGAGTACGACAGCGAAAAGCTGCGTACGCTGGGAATCAGTCCTTACGATATTCAGGCTGCTATCCAGCAGGCGTACCGGAAAGAGTTCCTGGGCACGCACAACGTGGACAACGGACGCGGTGGCAAGCAGTGGATCAGACTGGCGCTGGTTCCGGAAAAGACCGATTTCGGCTTCGACCCGACTACCATTACGGTGACGGCCTCCAACGGAAGACTGTTCCGGCTGGACCAGCTGGTCAGCGTCGTCCACACCGAAGAAGAGCCTCAAAGCTATTACCGCATCAACGGACTGAACTCCATCTACTTGTCCGTCACAGCCGAGGAAACGGCCAACCAGCTGGAACTGAGCAAACTGGTGGAACAGGAAATGGAAAGCATACAGCAGGTATTGCCCGCCGGATATGAAGTGCATATCGGATACGATGCTACCGAATACATACATGCGGAGATGAATAAAATCTATCTGCGGACCGGTCTGACGGTGCTCATCCTGTTTGTCTTCGTATGGCTCATCACACGGAAAGGTAAGTATCTGTTGCTGATTGTCAGCAGTCTGTTTATCAACATAGCGGTGGCCATCATCTTCTATTACTTGTTCGGACTGGAGATGCAGCTCTATTCGCTGGCCGGTATCACCATTTCGCTGAATCTGGTGATAGACAGTACCATTGTGATGACCGACCACATTCTGCACCGCCGCAATCTGAAGGCGTTCATGTCGGTGCTGGCAGCCACGCTGACGACGATGGGAGCTCTGGTCATTGTCTTCTTCTTGGACGAGCGGATCCGGCTGAATCTGCAAGACTTTGCGGCAGTGGTCATTATCAATCTGGCCGTTTCGCTGTTCGTGGCTCTGTTCTTCGTACCGGCCATGATCGAGAAGACGGGGCTGACCTATCAGCCGTCAACGAAGAAACGCGGAAGGCTGTTCCTGCAACGCTGGCGTCAGCGGATGGCAGACAAATGGCACCGGACGTTCAGCGCAAAGCGGTGTGCGGTCTGGTTCTCTCATTACTACATCCGTCAGATCAGGTTTCTGCAACGCTGGCGGTGGGCAGTAGCCGTAGTGCTGGTGCTGGCATTCGGGCTGCCGGTCTTCCTGTTGCCCGAAAAGCTGGAGGGCGAAGGCGCGTGGCCGGACTTGTATAACAAGACGTTGGGCTCGGCCACATACAAGGAATCGGTGAAACCCATCGTGGACAAAGCCTTGGGAGGCAGTTGGCGGCTGTTTGTGGAGAAGGTGTACGAAGGCAGTTACTTTACCCGCAACGAGGAAGTGGTGCTGACCGCCAATGCCAATCTGCCCAACGGCAGCACGCTGGAGCAGATGAACACGCTGGTGAAGCGGATGGAAACCTATCTGACGCAGTTCAGCGAAATCAGGCAGTTCCAGACCAATGTTTACAATGCCCGCCGGGCCAGCATCAACGTTTATTTCAAGAAGGAAGCAGAAAAAAGCGGTTTCCCCTATACGCTGAAAGCGGGCATCATCTCGAAAGCGCTGGAGCTGGGTGGAGGCAGTTGGAGCGTTTACGGTCTGCAGGATCAGGGCTTCAGCAACGATGTGCGCGAAAGTGCCGGTTCGTACCGCATCCGCATGTACGGATACAATTACGACGAGCTGTACAAATGGGCCGAAGCGCTGAAAGACACCTTGCTGACCCACCGGCGTATAAAGGAAGTTACCATCAACTCGGAGTTTTCCTGGTGGAAGGACGATTACCAGGAGTTCTATTTCGATTTGGACAAGCAGCGCATGGCAGAGGAAGGAGTCAATGCAAGCATGCTGTTCAATGCCGTGGAACCTATTTTCAGTAAAAACATATCGGTGGGCACGGTTCCTACCGAGAATGGTTCGGAACGGTTGAATCTGTCCTCCAGGCAGTCGGGCGAGTACGACAGTTGGGCCATGCAGTACTATCCTTACGGCTATTCGGCCGACAAGCAGTATAAGCTGTCCGACCTGTCTGTGGTGGAGAAAGGACAGATGCCCCAGAACATTGCGAAGGAGAACCAGCAGTACCGCCTGTGTCTGCAATACGAATATATCGGTTCGTACGAAATGGGTAACCGGGTGCAGGAACGCGATCTGGAAGCCATCAAAAAGCTGCTCCCGATGGGGTATACGGCCGAGTCGGAGCGCCAGACATGGGGGTGGGGCGGAGGCATCAACAAGCAGTATTTGCTTCTGCTCATCGTGATAGCCATCATTTTCTGTACGACCAGCATCCTGTTTAACTCGCTGAAGCAACCGCTGGCCATTATATTCATCATACCGGTTTCGTACATCGGCGTGTTCCTGACGTTCTATTGGTTCCAGCTGAACTTCGACCAGGGAGGATTTGCCTCATTTGTATTGTTGTGTGGCATTACGGTCAATGCGAGTATCTACATCCTGAACGAATACAATGGCATTTGCCGGCGCTTCCCGCACATGTCCCGATATTATGCTTATGTGAAGGCTTGGAATGCGAAGATTGTTCCGATTTTCCTGACAGTGATATCTACCGTGTTAGGATTTATTCCATTCATGGTAGGTACCGAAAAGGAAGGTTTCTGGTTTCCGTTGGCAGCAGGTACGATCGGCGGACTGGTGATGTCGGTCATCGGTATTTTTTTCTTCCTTCCGTTGCTTTGCCTGAAGAAGGATAAGTCCACGAAGACAGTGAGAAAATGATAGTCGTGTGGGGCACGCAGACAAGGGGTGGCAGGCGTGTCCAGCCCTAGTTTTGTACGCGAAACAGTAACTTCGTGTTCGTTAACGGAATGTATTACGGAATTTTCTCTTTAATTCCTTTAACTTTTACTCTTTATTCACATTCTTTTTTGTTACTTTTGCCGCAAATTTAATGAAACCATTATTTTAGATAAACGCATGGCAAATGTAATTAAGTTACGCAAAGGCCTTGACATCAACCTGAAAGGCAAAGCCGCGGAAGAGCTTGTTACCGTAAAAGAGCCGGGATTCTATTCATTGGTTCCCGATGATTTTACCGGTATCACTCCGAAAGTGGTGGTCAAAGAACAGGAATATGTGATGGCCGGAGGACCCTTGTTTATTGACAAGAATCATCCCGAATTAAATTTTGTTTCGCCCGTGAGTGGCGTAGTGACAAGCGTGGAGCGCGGTGCACGCCGTAAGGTGTTGAACATCGTAGTAGAAGCTGCTACAGAACAGGATTACGAGGAGTTCGGCAAGATGGATCCGTCGAAGATGAACGCAGAGGAGGTAAAAGCTGCTCTCTTGAAAGCCGGTATGTTTGCTTTCATCCGTCAGCGTCCTTACGATGTGATCGCCGATCCGACAGTTGCTCCGAAAGCAATCTTTGTATCGGCATTCGACAGCAATCCGCTGGCTCCCAATTTCGAGTTTGCCCTGAAAGGCGAGGAGAAGAACTTCCAGACAGGACTCGACGCTTTGGCTAAGATGGCCAAGACTTACCTGAGCATCAGCGTGAAGCAGAAGAGTGCAGCTCTGACAGGTGCAAAGAATGTTACCATCACGGCTTTCGACGGTCCGCATCCTGCCGGTAATGTAGGTGTGCAGATCAACCACATTTCGCCGATTGTGAAAGGTGAAACAGTATGGACGATTGGTGCCGAAGCTGTTATCTTCATCGGCCGTCTGATGAATACAGGTCGGGTAGACCTGACCCGCACGGTGGCCGTAACAGGAAGCGAAGTCCTGAAACCTGCTTATTGCAAGCTGAAAGTCGGTGCGCTGCTGACCAACGTGTTCAAGGGAAATGTCACTACCGACAAGGACCTGCGTTATATCAGCGGTAACGTGCTGACCGGAAAGAAAGTGTCTCCGAACGGTTATCTGGGCGCTTTTGACAGCCAGCTCACCGTTATCCCCGAAGGCGACGAAACACACGAAATGCTCGGATGGATTATGCCGCGTTTCAATCAGTTCAGCGTAAGCCACTCTTACTTCAGCTGGCTGATGGGTAAGAAAGAATATGTGATTGATGCCCGTGTGAAGGGAGGCGAACGTCACATGATCATGTCGAACGAATACGACCGCGTGTTCCCGATGGACATTTATCCGGAATACCTGGTGAAAGCCATCATTGCCGGTGACATTGACCGCATGGAGGCTTTGGGTATTTACGAAGTGGCTCCCGAAGATTTTGCCCTTTGCGAATTTGTATGTTCGTCCAAGGTCGAAGTTCAGCGCATCGTGCGTGCGGGTCTTGACATGCTCCGTGCCGAAATGGCGTAATTCACGAATCAGAAACATTTATAAAATAGCAGAATATTAATGAAAGCGTTAAGAAATTATCTCGACAAGATAAAGCCTAACTTTGAAGAGGGCGGCAAATTCCACGCATTTCGTTCGGTGTTCGATGGCTTCGAAACATTCCTGTTCGTGCCTAACACCACTTCGAAATCGGGAACGCATATTCATGACTCCATCGACAGCAAACGTATCATGTCTATGGTAGTCATTGCGCTGATACCGGCACTTCTGTTCGGTATGTACAATGTGGGTTATCAGCACTTCCATGCTACTGGCGCAACCGGTAGTTTTATTGAGATGTTTGGCTATGGCTTCCTGGCCGTATTGCCGAAAATCATTGTTTCGTATGTAGTAGGTCTGGGCATTGAGTTCATCGTA
>ENA-UOJS01000965-UOJS01000965.1-human-gut-metagenome-genome-assembly--contig:-C74-NODE-965-length-26541-cov-10.874311_pt1 | contig 26541 bp, 20 predicted proteins | sample MGYA00242355_ERZ723902 | MGnify/ENA metagenome assembly ERZ723902
GAGATAGTAATTATCGACAGTCAAATGAATTACCGAGGAAAACTTGACACTTACTGAGCTGAAACTATCCTTGAACCTCAGTCGAAAGTATGATACTCTACTACTAGACCTGAGTCTAAGCTTCGGGCTCATGGTCCAAAGGAAACAGACATGAAAAGCAAGCAGGGGAAACACGGTCACTCGAGCGGAGCTTTCATGGACGTCGACTTTGAAAAGAAGAAGCAACATTTTTTTCAAAGGGAGATCACTATTATGAAAAAGATCCTCGCACTGGCTGCTGTAGCAGCACTCACCGCTGGCGTATCCGCTTACGCTGCAAATCCGTTCTCTGATGTTACTCCGGATGACTGGGCTTATCAGGCAGTCTCCGACCTGTCCGTACAGGGCGTCGTAGAAGGCTACCCGGACGGCACCTTCAAAGGCGAAAGAAACATGACCCGTTACGAACTGGCTCAGATCGTAGCTCGCCTCATGGCTAAAGAAGACCAGCTGAATGCTGAACAGCAGGCAACTCTGGACAAACTCGCTGGCGAATACGCTGACGAACTCGCAAACCTCGGCGTTCGCGTTTCCAATCTGGAAAAGAAAGTCGGCAACATCTCTTGGAACGGCGACGCTCGTATGCGTTACATCGCTTCTTCCAGCGACAAAGCTGCTGATACCTATGATGGTCGTATCCGTCTGAATGTAAAAGGTCAGGTCAACGAAGCAACCTATGTACAGGGACAGTTTGTAACCAACATGTGGTTCAAAGATGCTCCTAATGCTGATAAAGATGGCAACACCACCATGGCTCAGATTTATGCAAACCATAACTTCAACAAAAACGTAGCTGTACGTCTTGGCCGTCAGCCGATCGCTTTTGGTAACCAGGGTGGCTGGCTGTACAATGGCCTCGAAGGCTACGATGGTGCACAGGTTTCCTACAATAATGGCAAACTGGCTCTGACCACCGGCTTTGGCCAGCTGAATGCTAGCGATATCAAAGAAGTAAAATCTACTGATATGTACTTTGCAAAAGGTGCTTACGACTTCGGCTTCGCAAAACTGAATGCTGACTACATCGCTGACAAAGATAGCAAAGCTGATAATAGAGCAGAAATCTACGGTGTGGGCCTGAATATCCCGGTTCAGAAATTCAACGTATTCGGTGAATACTGGAACAACACCACTGCTGGCGACTATGACACCGCTTGGAACGCAGGCCTCTCCTATGGCAAAGCGGACTGGAAGAAAGCTGGCACCTGGGATCTGTCCGTTGCTTACAATGATGTGGATGCTAACGTTTACTTCGGTGGCGGCACCTGGCACAATGATATGCTCAAGAACTTCACCGCTGGCTACCTCGACGCTGACAACCTGACTTTCTGGACAGCTCTCGCTAACGTAACCCTCCAGAAGAACGTACAGCTGCACGCTGAATATGCATTCGGCGCTGACGCTGAAGGCACCAACGGCGTTGATCCGGATGATTCCTGGACTGTTTCCCTGAACTACAAATTCTAATTTGTGAGTTCTCGCAAATAAGCCTGAATCCAAAAAGGAAATCTCAGAAATGGGATTTCCTTTTTTATTGTCCGCTTTGCGTTTGGCTAAATGCACGATACGAGAATACCGCATCCCCGTATCGTCATTTCGAGCGGAAGCGAGAAATCTTTTTCATTCGCGATCGATCAGGAAAAGTGAGGACAGCGGATAACGGGAAACACCGCACTCTCTGCGACGTGGGATCACGGTGCTTCATGCAGACAGCATTACGAAGGAAAAAGGAAACAGGAAACGAAAAAGATCCCTCGGCTGCGCTCGGGATGACGATACGAGGGAAGGCATATCTCACATTCTTTTTCAACCGATAGCGTGAGCGAGCCTCCGCCCCTTCGGGGCACCTCCTTCCAGAGGAAGGAGGGAGATACGAGAATGCCGCTTTCCCCGTATCGTCATTTCGAGCGAAAGCGAGAAATCTTTTTCGTTTGCGATTAATCAAGACATGGGAGGACAGCGGATAACGGGAAACACCGCACTCTCTGCGACGTGGGATCACGGTGCTTCATGCAGACAGCATTACGAAGGAAAAAGGAAACAGGAAACGAAAAAGATCCCTCGGCTGCGCTCGGGATGACGATACGAGGGAAGGCATATCTCACATTCTTTTTCAACTGATAGCATGAGCGAGCCTCCGCCCCTTCGGGGCACCTCCTTCCAGAGAAAGGAGGGAGATACGAGAATACCGCACGCTCTATCGTCATTTCTCGGCTGTGATCGGGCAGGCAAAACGAGGAAAGGCTCACCTCACAGATCACGAGGTCTGCATTGGTTCGTGTACGAGAGGAAGACTGGAGGATTTCGCGATCGCGGGGGAGATCGCCAGCGCGAGGGGATGGGCAGCTCATTTTAGGGGCGGCGTTTCCTCAGAAAGTGTCTTGCCGCCTTGCTTTCTTCGCTGCGTTTTGATTTCTCACTATTTCTTCCCAAGGCGCAGGTCCCCTGTTATAATGGATAGAGATTCAATTACAGGAGGCCAATTATGTCACAGAGTGCTATGCAGGAGATCACCTGTCCGAAATGCGGGAAGAAGACGTCTTTCCTCGTATGGGACAGCATCAATACGATGAAGGATCCGGAGATGAAGGAGAAGGTCAGAAATGACGAGGCCTTCCGTTTCCACTGCCCGGAGTGCGGCGCGTCAGCGCTTTTGAATTACAATTTCCTCTATCATCAGCAGGAGGATAAGGTGCTGATCTATGTCAGCGCAGATGGCGAGGATGCATCGGAGATGGCGCAGATCTTGGACCAGCGGGGGAATGCCTTCGACGGCTATCGGAAACGCATCGTCCGTTCCTACAATGCATTCAAGGAAAAGCTCCTCATCCTCGATGCGGGCTTCGATGACCGGATCGTGGAGATCATCAAGAGCTCCGTATGGGACAATGTCGAGGCGCACTACAAGGATAAGAAGATCGATGAGATCTATTTCGCGACCAATGACGACGGCGTGCACGGCTTCCTCTTCCGCAGAGCGGGAGAGATGGTGGCATCGATGGAATTTGATGAATCCCTGTACAAGGCCATCTATGACAGCGCGTATGAACGCCTCGATGCCGCGACAAGGAATGATCTCTATATCGATCGCGACTGGGCGAAGGATGTCGTAGAACGGATGGGATAGAAGGGGAAGCCCGTGGGCGGGGCGCCCTTTGATTGAGCGAAAGAGGGTTCAAGGTTCAGGGTTGTGGTGCGGCGCATTTCGTCATCCTGAGCGGAGAAAAACGTCGTATGTTAAATAAAGGCTTATCTGAAACGGGAGAACTGAGTCGAAGGATCTAAGTGCCGCGGAGTATAGATGGGCGATGCCCGAAAGCCGCTTACATTTTATCTGCATCGAAAAAGCCGCAGAGAGAATCGCTGGATTCACTCTGCGGCTTTTTCGATGGAAACAGGGAGGAAAATGGCAAGCGGGCATCGCCTATATACTTGCGGCGAAGCCGGCACAACAACCCTGAACTCTGAAGTTTGAAAGCAGGGATGAGTGGCTAGTGACTAGTGACTAGTGACTAGTGACTAGTGACTGGTAGCTAGGGATTAGTGGCTAGGGATTAGGTTTGCGATACGAGAAAACCGCTAGTTTCAAAACTCAGCGGCGCTTTCATTATTTTATGCGCCGCACCTTCCCCGTTGAACCCTCAGAACCTATAGAACCTTCTGAACCTCTTTCCCAATGAAATCAAAGGGAAACTCGCCCGATGAGCTAACCCTGAACCCTTAAACCTTCTTACTTCGTCCCGAAGATGCGGTCGCCGGCATCGCCAAGGCCCGGGAGGATGTATTTCTTTTCATTCAGCTGACGGTCGAGGGAGGCGGTATAGATCGGAACGTCCAGATGCGCCTGGTTCACGACCTCGACACCTTCCGGGGCAGCGACGAGACACATGAATTTGATATTCTTGACGCCTTTTTCTTTCATCATGTCGATGGCTGCGACGGCGCTGCCTCCGGTAGCGAGCATCGGATCGACGAGGATGAAGTCGCGGTTTTCCACATCCGGGAGCTTGCAATAGTATTCGATCGGCTTGGCGGTGACAGGATCGCGGTAGAGGCCGATGACGCCGATGCGGGCAGACGGCATGAGTTCGGTGAGGCCTTCCACCATGCCGAAGCCGGCGCGCAGGATCGGGACGATGCCGAGTTTCTTGCCGGCGACCTGTTTTCCTGTCGCTTTTTCGAGCGGTGTCTCGATAGCGACATCTTCGAGCGGCAGATCGCGGGTGAGCTCATAGCCCATCAGGAGCGTGATCTCCTGCAGCAGACGGCGGAACTCACCGGAGCTGGTTTCTTTCTTTCTCATAATGGTCAGCTTGTGCTGGATCAGCGGATGATCAATGACATGGATATGCATAATGGCCTCCTCAGGGAAATACAGAGTGAATAGGAAGTAGCGATTTTTGCTTTTCTCATTGTAGCACAAATGAGAGAGGTTTTGGGGAGGGACGGCCTTTTGATTGCGTGCGAAAGTTTCGCTTGAATAAGAAATGTGAAATGAGAAATGCGAAGTGCTGGTGCGGCGCGTTTCGTCATCCTGAGCGGAGGGAAACATCGTATGTTAGAAAATGGCTTATCTGAAACAGGAGAACTGAGTCGAAGGATCTAAGCACCGCGGAGTATCAATAATGGCGAGGCCCGAAGGTGGCATTTCAGTCACTAGTCACTAGTCACTCGAGGCTACTAATCCCTAGCTACTCATCCCTGCTTTCAAACTTCAGGGCACGCCCCACGAGCGAACCCTGTTTTCTTAAACCTTTCTTTAATGACAATTTCCGAAGAATGTTGTAAAATGAAAGACAGTATGACAGAAATGAATTTTTATACCTTTATATATAGTTTGAGGTCCATATAGCTCCAAGTAAAGAAAAGAGGAATCGTATGAAATCCAATAAACTGACATCCCTTCTCTGCGCACTGGCTCTGACAGGGGCGGTGATGCCGCTTTCTATGGCAGAGGCGGCAGAGCCGGCTCCGGCTGCAGCCGCCCAGGAAGCACCTGCTCAAAGTGTGAACTACACCGATGCCCTGATGAAGGGACTTTCTCTGACGCTTCCTGATGTCCAGAGTGCGGTCGAGTCAGGCACGTTCAAGAATCTTTCACCAGAAGCGCCTAAGCCTGCAGAGCTGGAACCCGCTCCGCTGCCCGAACCGGAACCCGAGCCCGAGCCCGAGCCCGAGCCCGAGCCGGAACCGGAACCCGAACCTGCGCCTGCCCCGGCACCGGCGGCAAAGTATACCGCAGATCAGGGGAGCGCAGCCGCCGAGATCGGATCCGATGGTGCGTATGACGGCATGACCTACAGCTCGGACAAAGCGGATGAGAATGCGCTTCGCGTCTCCATGGCATACATCACCGCGAAGGGCGATACCATCACGAAGTCCGGTGACACCTCGAGTGCAGAAAACAGTGACCTTTACGGGATGAATGCGGCGCTGCTCGTGACCCATGGCGGACACGGTGCTTTCACGGATGCGAAGATTTCCAGCACAGGAAACGGCGCGACGGGCGCCTATGGCTACAGCAAGGGCACATACATCAATCTGACGAATGCAGAGATCTCCACCACGGGCGCGCAGGCAGCGGGCGTCGAAGTCTCCCAGCGTGCGATGATGAAGGTGCAGGACTCGACGGTTTCCACGACAGGAAATCAGTCGCCGGCGATCCGTATTTCTAAAAACGGCGGCATCCTTCTCACCGAAAACTCTGCCTTCACCGCTTCCGGTGCCAATGCACACGGCATCTATACCCAGGGCGATGTGACCGTCACAGGCGGGACTGTCAAGGCGGAAAAGACCAAGGCAGCCGTCATCAAAAATATCAGCTCCATCACGCTCGATGGCGCGACGCTCGAAGGCAATGAGACAGGCGCTCTTCCTTACAATATCGTCATGTACTCGGATGCCGACGCGATCGGTGTCACGGGGACGCAGCAGTTCGAGGCGAATCAGGCAAGCCTCATCTCTCATAAGGGCGGTATGTTCTATGTGACCGGCACCCACTGCCGCATCACGCTGAAGGACAGCACGCTCACGCAGGATGAAACGGCACCTGTCTTCACCATCACAGGCAATGACGGCGGCTATGGCTGGGGCGATGCGGGCGCGAACGGCGGTCACGCGGAAGTCATCCTGTCGCATCAGATCCTGAATGGCGATATTCTCCTCGATACCATCTCGGATATCAATCTCAGTATCAAAGACCAGTCCACCTGGACCGGTGCGATCACCATCGCGCCGAATGCTCAGGAGGGCGCTCCGTACAAGACCAATGCTGATGTCTTCATTGCGGAAGGCTCTACATGGAACCTGACCGCAGACTCTCAGATCACCAGCCTCTTCAATCTGGGCACGATCCATTACAACGGACACACCATCACACTTGCCGATGGGACGGTCATGAAGGAATAAAGTTGCAAAAAGAAGATCACGCGATGCGCGAAAGGCGCATGGCGTGATTTTTTATTTGAGACTGAAGTTTGAAAGCAGGAATGAGTGGCTAGGGATTAGAAGCCTTGAGTGACTAGGGACTGGTGACTGGGTTTCTTCGGCATCGTCATCCCGAGCGCAGTCCTCGATCTCTACTGCCCTGCAGGAATCAGCGTGTATGCGCTGAGGGGAAACGATGTCTTGGTGCTGCCTCACATCAGGCAATGAGCGTTCTGCCATATAGATTTCTCGACTACGCTCGAAATGACGACAGCGCGAAGCGCTATCAAAACTCCGCGGCGCTTAGATCCTTCGACTCAGTTCTCCCGTTTCAGATAAGCCATTTTTTAACATACGACGTTTTCCTCCGCTCAGGATGACGAAATGCGCCGCACCACAACCTTGAACCCTGAACCTTTAACCCTTAACCCTTAACCTTGATTTCCTCTTGACGCAGCCCTTTCACTAGTGCTATAAATAAAACTATATTTCATATGATATGCGTGCGGCGTATAGCCGTACCTCTCTTTTTCCGTCTGGAGGGATCCCTATGAACTTCAAAAAAGCCATCCTCGTATCGGCTGCAGTCCTCGCGGCTGCTGGCATCATCGCAGGCTGCGGTGACCAGAAAGCCGCGTCCTCTGCTTCTTCCGCAGCTGCCAAAGAAACCACCATCAAGGTCGGCGTATCCCCTGTACCGCACGCTGAGATCGTCGGCGTTGTGAAAGACAAGCTCGCCAAAGAAGGCGTCAAGGTCGAAATGGTCGAATTCACCGACTATGTCCAGCCGAACCTGGCCCTTGCGGATAAGAGCCTCGATGCGAACTTCTTCCAGCATAAGCCGTACCTCGATGAATTCTGCAAATCCAAAGGCCTGAAGCTGACATCCTTGGGAGCTGTCCATCTCGAACCGATGTGCGTGTATTCCAAGAAGCTGAAGTCTTTGAATGATCTTGCTGACGGTGCGCATGTAGCCATTCCGAACGATCCGACCAATGGCGGCCGCGCCCTCCTCGTCCTCCAGTCTGCCGGTCTCATCAAACTGAAGGAAGGCGCTCCGATCACCGCGACCCCGCAGGATATCGCAGAGAACCCGAAGAACCTGGAATTCTCCGAACTGGAAGCTCCGCAGCTTCCGCGTGCCCTGGAGGATGCGGATATCGCGATCATCAATATGAACTTCGCCCTCGAAGCAAAGCTCGATCCGAAGAGTGCCATCTACAGCGAAGGCTCCGACTCCCCGTATGCGAATATCGTAGCTGTCCGTGAAGGTGATGAAAACCGTCCGGAACTCCAGAAGCTCATGAAAGCGCTCACAAGCAAAGAAGTCAAGGACTTCATCGAAAAGAAATACGGCGGCTCTGTCAAGACCGTATTCTGATCGCGCCTTGGAAGAAAAACTCCCCGAAAGGGGAGTTTTTTTGTTGGGCGAAGACTAGTGACTAGTGACTTGTGACTGGTAGCTAGGGATTAGTGGCTAGGGATTAGGTTTGCGATATGAGAAAACCGCTAGTTTCAAACCTCCGCGGCGCTTCTATATTCTTATGCGCCGCACCGCCCCCGTCCTACCCATTGACCTCATAGAACCTGCCGAACCTCTTTCGCACGCAATCAAAGGGCGGCACGCCCATGGGCTAACCCTGAACCCCGAACCCCGAACCCCGAACCCTTTCCCCTTCTCTATTGCTGAACGGTTCCCCATTCTATATAATGATATACTGAGATAGGATCATAGAAAAAATATCATTTTCCACGTCAGGAGCCCTCCATGCGATTTCTCGCTTCGAAAAAGAACATCCAGAATCTTTTATATGTGACACTCTTTCTGCTGCCGCTTCATCCCTATGTGTTTTACGTGACACTTCTCCCATGCCTTCTTCTCTGGGCAGTGAATCATTGCACCACAGGCGAAGTGAAATGCGTGCGCCCTCGCCTCTGGGGACTGCCGGCGGTCTTTTTGGCGTGTGCCTTTTTCTCCGGCTTCCACTCTCTCGACCCTGCCTTTTCACTCATGAACTGGGCCTTCCAGCCATTGATGTATGCCGCGATCTACCTTTTGATCCTTTCTCTTCTTTCCTCCGTGCGAGAAAAGGAGAAGGCGCTCTATGCTTTCCTGGCAGGAGCCATCTGCGTGGCCGCCTATGGCTTCATCCAGTATGCGAATGTGGCAGGCATGGCAGCCGATATGACGGCGCAGAGCTGGGTCGATCCCGAGAGATTTCCTCTCCTTCGGCGCCGCATGTATTCGACACTGGAAAATCCGAATCTCCTCGGGGCCTATGCCGTCATGATCATCAGCATCCTCACTGCTTTCTTTCTTAGGGAGCGGCAGAAAAAAAGGAAATGGGCTTTTGCCATCATTCTCTTCGTCCTGCTTCTCTGTCTTGCGCTGACCTATTCACGCGGCGCATGGCTGAGCCTTGCGGCTATCGTCTTAGGGCTCACCCTCTTCTATGACAGGCGATTCGGCTTTCTTTTCTTCCTCATCCCTCTTGTTCTCTTCTTCTACCATGGACAGATGGTCGAGCGTTTTCTGTCCCTCTTCTCCGGCGAAGACACCTCTGTCGGCCTGCGCTTTGCCCTGTGGGAGAGCACCATCGCCATGATCGAAGAGCACCCGCTTCTAGGCGTGGGGTGGGGGAGCTATTATCTGGCCTATCCCGACTACAACTTCTTCATTCAGGATGAGCACGTCCTCATCTTCCATGCGCACAATATGTATCTCAATATGCTCGCTGAAGTCGGCGTCATAGGCGGAGCAGCCTTCCTTTTGACCTTCTTCGCCCAGGGCTTCCTCTGCTGGAAGCTCTACAGGGGCAAGGCCAGCCTCTTCACGCGAACGATGGGGCTTGGCGGCCTGCTCATGGTCATGTCCATCGCCGTCATCAGCATGAGCGACCATGTCCTCTTCGGACGCTCGATCTCCTTCTGCTTCTGGAGCCTTTCCGCACTTTGCGTAGGAAGCGGGGACTGGTGAGCGGTTATCGGGGGAAAGCGTGAAGGGGGCAGTGATGCCCGAAGCGATGCACCGGTCCTCACAGATCACCTTCGTGGGAAGCCTTCGGGGGCGGCCCGGCGGCGATCCCCTGTATCATTTCTATAACCTGCACTGCGAGGATCATCGCTTCCATAGCCTGTAGGCTCTGAGTCACATAAATGATGATTTGTCTAATAGGAATTATTTATAACATCCCTATGAGAATTTTAAAAACAAAGAACTTACTTTTTACGAACCTTTCGAAAAAAGTGTGATATAATAACAGTGATGACTGAAGAGGTCACAAATACAGTCGGCGAGACCGATGATACCAAGGAGGAGTTTTTCTGATGTTATGAGACATGTTTACATGCGGTCATAGGAAAGCAGAAAGGACTCCTTTTTCTTATATACTTCGGAAGCACGGCTGTGTTTTTATGAGGCAAAAAGCTCCAGACCATAGAGAAAGCTCAAAGAGGTACTGGACTTTTGATATTTTTATATTTTTGGGAGGATGATAGTAATGATCGACACCAATGATAGCGAATTCCTTAGCAGAATTGAAAGTGCAGATCTGAAAGCAAAAATCTGTGATGCTAAAACTGCAGCAGCTATGATTCAGGCAGGCGACATCCTTGGTATTTCCGGATTCACCCCATGCGGCTATCCGAAGATCACCATGCATGAACTCGCAGAACGTATGAAAGAAACCCCATTCCAGGTAGACGTATGGACTGGCGCTTCTACTGGTTCCCAGATTGATACTGAACTGGTCGCTGTAAACGGCATCAGAAACCGTATGCCATACCAGACCAACGGCAACCTCAGAAAAGCCATCAATGCAGGCAGCATCAACTATTATGACCTTCACCTGTCCCATGTAGCTCAGCAGATCCGTGCTGGCTTCTTCACCAACGTGAAGGGTGAACGTGTCACCGGCCCAGATTTCGCAGTAGTAGAAGTCTGCAAGATCGGACCGAACGGCGAACTGTACCCGACCACTGCTATCGGCAACTCTCCGGTATTCGTAGATACCGCTAAGAAAGTCATCGTAGAAGTCAACACCACCCAGCCGCTGGAACTCGCTGGCATGGCTGATATCTACATGAGAAAGAACCCGCCGCACTGCGAACCGATTCCGATCAAAACTGCTGGCGACCGCGTAGGCACTCCTTACATCCCATGCGATCCGGCAAAGATCGTTGCTATCGTTCCATGCGATCTGCCAGACGTTACCCGCGCACTCGCTCCGCTCGATGACGACGCAGAAGCAATGGGCAACAACCTGATCGATTTCCTGAAAAACGAAGTCGCTCATGGCAGACTGCCGGAAAACCTGCTCCCACTGCAGTCCGGTGTAGGCAACGTAGCAAACGCTGTTATCCATGGCCTCGTAGAATCCGACTTCAAGAACCTTTCCGTATACACCGAAGTTATTCAGGATGGCATGTTCGACCTGATCGATAAAGACAAGATCGACATGATCTCCGGTACTTCCCTCTCCCCATCCCCGGATGGACTGAAACGCTTCTACGACAACATCGACAGATACAGCAAGAAGATCATCCTTCGTCCGCAGGAAATCTCCAACAACGGCGAAGTAGCTCGTCGTCTCGGCGTCATCGCTATGAACACCGCTCTGGAAATGGATATCTACGGTCACGTAAACTCCACCCATGTAAGCGGCACCAAGCTGATGAACGGTATCGGCGGCTCCGGCGACTTTGCTCGTAACGGCTTCCTGTCCTGCTTCTTCTGCCACAGCACCGCTAAGGGCGGCAAGATCTCCGCAGTTGTTCCGATGTGCTCCCATGTTGACCACACCGAACATGATACCCATGTATTCATTTCTGAACAGGGCGTCGCTGATGTTCGCGGCCTGTCCCCGAAAGAAAGAGCAAAGGTCATCATCAACAACGTGGCTCATCCGTCCTTCAGAGATCAGCTCATGGACTACTACGAAAGAGCATGCGCAGCTTGCGGCGAAAGCCAGACCCCGCATCTCCTTCAGGAAGCATTCAAATTCCATGAAAGCCTCGCTGAAAACGGCGACATGCACTTCAAGAAATAATTTAATTCTTCAAGAAGCCGCATGAGGCAAGGCATTTAATGCTTTACAAATACAGATAATACTGTATAATTACCTATGGTGATATCTGTCACACGACAGTGTCAATACATGGGTCAGCAAGAGTCCCCAATCGCTGCTGCAAGAAGACTCAAATGAGCGCTGCAGCAGCCAAAGGCTTTGCGTGACCCCATTGGGAAGATAGATCCTATGTAAGTGGTAAGAAGAACACAAAGTCGCGGCCACCGAAGTCAAGGAAAAGCTTCCTAGAGTTTTACATACTTACTTTTTTAGGAGGAAGATGAACTCATGTCTAACGAATCCCTGAAAGCTAAACTTGCAGCTTACAATGACACCTATGCAAAACAGTGCGCAAAACATCCGGAAAGAGTTGGTCTGAAACACAAGAACCTGTACACCCCACTCGATCTCGAAGGTTTCGACTATGAAAGAGACCTCGGATTCCCGGGCGAATATCCATACACCCGTGGCGTACAGCCGACCATGTACCGTGGCAAACTCTGGACCATGCGTATGTATGCTGGTTTCTCCACCGCTGAAGAATCCAACAAACGTTACAAATACCTGATCGCTAACGGCGGCACCGGCCTGTCCTGCGCATTCGACCTGCCAACCCAGATCGGCTATGACTCCGACGACAAAATGTCTGCTGGCGAAGTTGGTAAAGTAGGCGTAGCTATCGACTCTCTCTACGATATGGAAAGACTGTTCGACGGCATCGACCTCGGCAAAGTTTCCACTTCCATGACCATCAACGCACCGGCTTCCGTACTGCTGGCTATGTACATCGCTGTAGCTGAAAAACAGGGCGTTCCGGCAGCTGCTCTTCGCGGCACCATCCAGAACGATATCCTGAAAGAATACGCAGCTCGCGGCACCTACATTTTCCCGGTTAAACCGTCCATGCGTCTGATCACCGATATCTTCGAATACTGCTCCGTAAACGTACCGAAGTGGAACACCATCTCCATTTCCGGCTACCATATCCGTGAAGCAGGCTCCACCGCTGCTCAGGAAATCGCATTCACCATCGCTGATGGTATCGCATACATCGAAGCAGCTCTGAAAGCTGGCATGAAGATCGATGAATTCGCAGGCCGTCTGTCCTTCTTCTGGAACGCTCACAACAACGTACTCGAAGAAGTTGCAAAATTCCGTGCATCCCGTCGTCTGTGGGCTACCATTCTGAAGGAAAGATTCCATGCAGAAAACCCGAAGTCCATGAAACTGCGTTTCCACACCCAGACCGCTGGTTCCATGCTGACCGCTCAGCAGCCAAACAACAACATCATCCGTGTTGCTCTCCAGACCGCTGCAGCAGTTATGGGCGGAACCCAGTCCCTGCACACCAACTCCCGCGATGAAGCTCTGGCTCTGCCGACCACTGAATCCGTAACCATCGCTCTGCGTACCCAGCAGATCGTAGCTTACGAATCCGGCCTGGCTGACGTAGTTGATCCGCTCGGCGGCTCCTACTATGTTGAAGCTATGACCAATGCTATCGAAGCAGAAGCTAAAGAATACATCCGCAAGATCGATGAAATGGGTGGCGCAGTAGAAGCTATTGATAAAGGCTACATCCAGAAAGAAATTCAGGACGCTGCTTACGCTTGGCAGATGTCTGTTGAATCCGGCGAAAGAACCATCGTTGGCGTCAATAAATTCACCATGGAAGAACCACCGGTTACCGGCCTTCTGAAGATTGACGCATCCGTTGGCGAAAAGAAGAAAGCTCAGCTCGCTCAGGATAAAGCAAACCGTGACCAGGCTAAAGTTGCTGAAGAACTGGCTAAACTTGAAAAAGCAGCTCAGACTCCGGCTGAAGGCCCAGACCACGTCAACCTTATGCCAGTCATCCTCGACTGCGTACGTGCATACTGCACCGAAGGCGAAATCTGCGGCGTTCTGCGTAAAGTTTACGGCGAATACAAACCGCACAACACCCTCTAATCTAAGGGCAGCCTGAAGCAAAGATAATTACATTACTCAAATATTTCTGGAGGTAATTTACAATGGCAGACAAACGTATCAGAGTACTGGTAGCTAAACCGGGTCTTGATGGACATGATCGTGGCGCAAAAGTTATTGCTCGTGCACTTCGTGATGCAGGCATGGAAGTTATTTACACCGGTCTTCGTCAGACCGTTGAACAGATCGTTGAAGCAGCAGACGCAGAAGACGTTAATGTTGTAGCTCTGTCCCTGCTCTCCGGCGCTCACAACACCCTCTTCCCGGAAGTTGTTGAAGCACTGAAGGCTAAAGGAATGGGCGACGTTCTCGTAGTTGGCGGCGGCGTAATTCCGGAATCCGATATCCCAGGCCTGAAAGAAGCTGGCGTAAAAGCTATCTTCACTCCTGGCACACCAACCAAAGAAGTTATCGACTTCATTAAAGAAAACGTAAAATAATCGACTTTTAGACTGACTAGCTTGACAGTTTATTAGTTGAAATGTAGCTTGCATGGGGCTGGGGGGATACTCAGTCCCATTGCAACTATATTATTTACTCTTCGAAAAGGCGGTGCATCCATGGAATTTTCTATGAAGGATTTTTGGAATGGATCCAGACGTGCCTTAGCGAGAGCAATTACCATCGTTGAAGACGAACGGGATGGATTTGAAGATGTCATGAAAGAAATCTATCACCATACCGGTCGTGCACAGGTCATCGGTATTACTGGTGCGCCTGGTGCGGGTAAGAGCACACTGTCAGATGCCCTCATTAAGCAGTTCCGTAAGCAGGGCAAAACTGTAGGTATCGTAGCCATCGATCCTACGAGTCCATTCTCCGGCGGCGCCATCCTTGGTGACCGTATCAGAATGAACGACCTGACCTTGGATAAGGGTGTTTATATCCGTAGTATGGGTACGCGCGGCAGCCTCGGCGGACTTTCCCGCAAGACTGCAGATGCGGTCAAACTGATGGATGCTTTCGGTCTCGATGTCATTCTCATCGAAACAGTAGGCGTAGGACAATCAGAAGTTGATATCGTTAAAAATGCGGATACGACACTTGTTGTGCTCGTACCTGGACTAGGCGACGATATTCAGGCTATCAAAGCAGGTATCCTTGAAATTGGTGATGTATTCTGCATCAACAAATGTGATCGCGATGGCGCAGATCGTTTGAACGTCGAAATCGAAATGATGCTTGATCTGGGCGAAGCTCAGAACTGGCGTCCTCCGATTGAGAGAACGATCGCGAACAAAGATCAGGGCGTAGCGGAAGTAGTAGCAGCTCTGGGCGAACATAGAAAGTACCTCGAAGAGTCCGGTCTCCTTGAAGAAAGAAGACGTGAACGGGCTAGAAGCGAGATGCTCGAAATGATTCACGATCGCATTTCCCGTCATATTGAGGAAAATATTTCCTCGACGGGTGAATTTAGTGACTGCGTGGAACAAGTCTTTGAACGGAAGACAGATCCGTTCACGGTCGTTGATTCCATTGTAGGCAAAATATTCAAATAATTTTAAAGGAGGAGTTTATTATGGCATTCAAAGTACTTTGTGTGGACCATGTAGGCGTTGCTGTTAAAGATCTTCAGCTGATCAAACAGCAGATGAAAGACATCCTTGGACTGGATCCATCCCTTCCGGATGATACCGTCGAAGAACAGCATGTAACCACCAGCTTCTTCAAACCGTCGGCTCAGACCGAAGCATGCGAACTCGAATTCCTGGGTTCCACCACTCCGGACGGCCCGATTGCTCGTTTCATCGAAAAAGCAAACGGCGGCAAGAATGGTTTCCAGCATGTAGCACTTCGTGTCGACGACATCGAAGCTTGCCTTGCTGACCTGCAGGCTAAAGAAGTTCCGCTCATCGATAAGAAATATCGTATCGGTGCTGGCGGCTGTCACATCGCTTTCCTGCATCCAAAGGCTACAGGCCTTCTGCTTGAACTGACAGAACGCCCAGGCGGCCCATCCTTCAAGGCTTAATTGAATGATGGCAAATGCCTTGCCCATCGGGGCAAGGCATCCCCCTCACGGGGGTCCCTAAAATTTTTGGAGGTGTAAGAATGGCAACTGTTGCAGAAAGAATTGAACTTCTTCACAAAAACCTCGCTCACGTAGAGGCTATGGGTGGAGAAAAGAAAGTTGAAAAACAGCATGCAAAAGGCAAACTGACTGCTCGTGAAAGACTGGCTCTTCTGTTTGATGAAGGCACTTTCGTAGAAGTCAATGCCCTTGTAAAATCCCGCTGCCACAACTTCGGTCAGGAAAAGAAAGATCTCCCGGGCGAAGGCGTTGTTACCGGTTACGGTACCGTTGACGGCAGACTCGTATTCGCATTCGCACAGGACTTCACCGTTGAAGGTGGCTCCCTTGGCGAAATGCACGCTGCTAAGATCGTTCACGTAAATGAACTGGCTCTCAAAGTCGGTGCTCCTTGCGTAGGCCTGAACGATTCCGGCGGAGCTCGTATTCAGGAAGCTGTCGATGCACTCTCTGGCTACGGCAAGATCTTCTGGTGCAACACCATTGCATCCGGCGTTATTCCGCAGATCTCTGCTATCATGGGACCATCTGCAGGCGGCGCTGTATACTCCCCAGCTCTGACCGACTTCATTTACATGGTCAAGAAAACATCCCAGATGTTCCTGACCGGCCCGGCAGTTGTTGAATCCGTTACCGGCGAAAAGATCACCGCTGAAGCACTCGGCGGCGCTATGACCCACAACCGTACTTCCGGTGTAGCTCAGTTCGCTTGCGACAACGACGAAGACTGCATTAAACAGATTCGTTACCTGCTCTCCTTCCTGCCGAGCAACAATATGGAAGATGCTCCTATCGTTGAAACCGGTGATGATCCGACCAGAACCGATCCGGCTCTCGATACCATCATGCCAGAAAACTCCAACGCTCCATACAACATGTATGACGTTATCAAATCCGTTGTAGATAACGGTGAATACTACGATGTAGCTAAAGAATTCGCTAAGAATATCATTACCTGCTTCGCACGTTTCGACGGACAGACCGTTGGTATCATTGCAAACCAGCCAGCATTTATGGCAGGCTGCCTTGACTACAATGCATCCGATAAATCCGCTCGTTTCATCCGTTTCTGCGACTGCTTCAACATCCCGGTTGTAAACATTGTCGATGTACCAGGCTTCCTGCCAGGCAAACAGCAGGAATATGCCGGCGTAATTCGTCACGGCGCTAAGATGCTGTTCGCATACTGCGAAGCAACCGTTCCGAAGATCACCATGATCCTCCGTAAAGCTTACGGTGGTTCCTACATCGCTATGTGCTCCCGTGAACAGGGCGCTGACCAGGTATTCGCTTGGCCGACCGCTGAAATCGCTGTTATGGGACCTGCAGGCGCTGCAAACATCATCTTCAAGAAAGACCCGAACAAAGAACAGCGTACAGCTGAATACGTCGAAGAATTCGCAACTCCATACAAAGCTGCTGAACGTGGCTATGTAGACGCAGTTATCGATCCGAGAAACACTCGTCCGACAATCATCAATGCACTGAAGATGCTTGCTTCCAAGCACGAAGTACATCCAGCAAAGAAACACGGAAACATTCCGCTGTAATATTTGCTGCAAGAAAAACTCTAATTGAAAGGATGGGTACAGATGGATAACAACACAGTTATGTATATCGCGGTATTTGCTGCTATCGTAGCAGTAGTAGCGCTGATCATGATCTGGCAGGTACGTTCATCTCTCAATCAGTCCGCAGCACCGGCACCGGCAGCAGCTCCGAAGAAAGCCGCTCCAGCTAGAGCAGCAGCTCCTAAAGCAGCTGACAATGGTGCAGTTGTAGCAGCAATCGCTGCTGCAATCGTTGCGATGGGTGGCGGCGAAATCGTCTCCATCCGCCCGGCAGCTAGAAGTGGCTGGACCTCTGCATCTCGTCTTGCAGGTGTTTCCGGCACTCAGCAGTTCTAATTGAAAGTTGAAAGTACAATCATTTAGGAGGAAAGACAATGAGAAAATTTACTGTAACAGTTAACGGCCAGGATTACGATGTAGTAGTTAAAGATGGCGGCGCTGCAGCAGCAGCTCCGGCTCCGGTAGCAGCAGCTCCGGCAGCAGCTCCAGCACCGGCTCCGGTAGCAGCAGCTCCGGCACCGGCTCCGGCTCCAGCACCGGCTCCGGCTCCAGCTCCGGCAGCAGCTCCTGCAGGCGCAGGCGAATCCGTTGAAGCTCCGATGCCGGGCAAAGTTATCCGCATCAACAAACATGTTGGCGATGCAGTTGCTTCTGGCGACGAAGTCCTCGTTCTCGAAGCTATGAAAATGGGTAACCCGATCATGGCTCCATGCGATGGCAAGATCACCGGCATGCCGGTATCCGAAGGCCAGTCCGTACAGGGCGGCGACGTTCTCTTCACCGTTGGCTAATAGCCGATATGAAAAAGCAGCGCGTATGCGCTGCTTTTTTGTTGCAATAAAACGGAGTGCATAAGAGAATCAGGCACTCCGTTTTCGATCCCGCGTTTCCGCCGTAAGCGGATCACACGTTGCTTTTTGTATTTGGGGTAGTGTCGCACCGAAAAGCCAAGGCTTGATAGCGGATATGAAATAGCACCGCCGACAGGGGTGAAGCGAATGATCCCATTCATGGTAAAGGAGGATACGTCCTCTCGGCTGATCTCGGTTCTTTTGCGGCCGCTTCCTGTCACGCCTTAGTAGGCATCGTCCTCTTCCATTTCCTGCTTTTCTCTTGCAATGAGGATTCGGAGCATGGTGAGGGAAGCCTGGAGGTAATCATAGTCCTTGGGGAAGGCACAGAGGATGCCGTAGCGGAAGAGAGACTCCTTTTCTTCGGGCGGTACCTGATGAACGGCGATCAGGATATCATCACGACCATAAAGGGCGAGAGCACGCGAGAGGGCGACAGCATTCTTACCTCTGGCGTCACCGGTCGTGGTGTAGAAGACGAAGTGAACGTCGTTGTCTGCTGCCCCTTTGGCCGCATCCTCCGGCTGCTGCGAGGGGCTGACGTCGACGTCCCAGCCGGAGTCTGCCAATGCATTGGCGGCAAGTTTTCGTTCTTCACGATCACTTTCGAGATCATTTTCCATTTCTATGAGGAGAACACGCGGACGTCTGCCATCAAGTTCAGCAAATTCTTTAGAAAGCCGAAGGGCTTCTTCTCTGACGGTTTCTTTGGTTTTCGGATCGAGTGCCATGGTAAGCTCCTTGTATGAGAATAAAAATAATGATAATGAAATATACTTTACATACAAATCTATTATAATATAAATCATGGCTGCTGTTCAATGCATAATTTGTGATTTCAGATGCAATATTAGCAAGAAATGTATGAGACGGAGAAAAACATTGATTGACACTGAGAAGAATATGAATTATACTGAGATTGTAGTCATTTAGACAATTTCATATGGCTGGCAGATGCGAAAGCATAAAAGAGAATCCGGTCTAAGCCGGAGCGGTCCCGCCACTGTAAGGAGGAGTCTCTCACAGATAGGCCACTGGGCGAAAGTCTGGGAAGGCGTGAAGAGATGAGGAGCCCGAGCCAGGAGAACTATCTGCCAATGAATCACCGCGAAGGAAGTAGGGATCTATCCAAGACATGATTCGATTCTGTCTAAGATCAGGGCTTGTGAGAAAATCCGTATTTCCGTCAACCTGCGAGAGATGGGGAGGGGATTGAGATCGGTCCTGGTCTCATTATTTTCCGGCTGCCCCCACTGGGTCAGTCGTTTTTTTATGGTAGGACCAAGACGTGAACCTGAAGGAGGTGAACTTTCTGTCTGATTGAAATTGTCTAAAGGGGCGTTCTCTTGATTTGCGCTGGTAAGTCAGTGAGCGGCCATAAATTATTAAAGGAGGAACTATTTCATGGATGAAGTAACAAAAGCAACATCCGCGGAAAATCAGGAAAGACAGCTTACCGATAAGGAATTGGAAGCGATTCTGAAACAGTCGGAAGGCAAAACCGATTTCCCACAGGTCACATTTGATGAATTCACACCACCAACCTACGAGGAATGGGTTGATGCGTGCAACGCTCTTCTGAAGGGCAAACCGTTTGATAAGCTGATGTATACCAAGACGTATGAAGGTATCACTTTTAGCCCGATCTATACCCTGCGTACAGGTCCGGACGCACAGGATGCGATCCTGCCGACCGATGACTATCCGGGCATGGGGGACTTCATGCGCGGTCAGAAAGTCAATGGTTACAAAGAAGAACCATGGGGCATTGCGCAGTCCTGTGATGAAGCACTTCCAAAGGAAAATAATGAGCTCCTGAAACACGAAATCGATCGTGGTTCCACGGTATACAATGTACGCCTTGATGCATCCACTCTGCATGGCATCGATGTGACTGATGCTGAAAAACCAGGTGAAACCGGCGTTTCTCTGACCACTCTCGAAGATGTGCATAACCTTCTGGACGGTCTGGATCTTGCGAAGTATCCATTCATGATGTATACCGGCGAATCTGCACTGGCACCGCTTGCTATGGTGGCTGCCGCAGTCAAAGCACAGGGAAAAGATGTGTCCGCGCTTCATGGCGTGATCGGTGGAAGCCCGTTGACACAGCTGCTGACTGATGGCAAGAATAAGGAAACCCTTGAAAATGCATACGACCAGATGGCAGAGACCATCCGCTGGGCTCGCAAGAATGCACCGAGCGTAGCGACCGTATTCATCACTTCCGATGTATTCTCTCTGGGCGGCGCACAGGCCGTACAGGAAATCGCATATACCTTCGGCGTCGCTGTAGAGTATGTCCGTGAAATGCTGAAGAGAGGCATTTCGATCCATGATATCGCACAGTCCTTCTACTTCGGCTTCAATGTAGGCGCTACGTTCTTCATTGAAATTGCAAAGCTTCGTGCAGCTCGTCAGGTATGGTCGAACATCATGAAGGCTTTCGGTGCAGAAGAAGAAGATCGCTCGATGAAGATCCATGCAAAACCGGCATTCTTCACAAAGACCATTTTCGATGTGGGCGTGAACATGCTCCGCAACACCACCGAAGCATTCTCTGCTGTCGTTGGCGGTGTAGATACCTACGAAAATGCACCTTATGATGATACTGTCAGAAAAGGTGATGAATTCTCCCGCCGTATCGCTAGAAACCTGCAGATCATGCTGCAGGAAGAATTCGGCATGCTGCGCCCGATCGATGCAGCCGGCGGCTCCTGGGCAATTGAAAAGCTCACCAAAGAGATGGCAGAAAAGATCTGGGCTGAATTCCAGAAGATCGAATCTCTGGGCGGCATGACCAAAGCAATCAAAGAAGGCTATCCGCAGAAAGAGATCAAAGCCGTCCTTGAAAAGCGCTTCAAAGCACTGGATCTTAGAAAAGACCGTGCGGTCGGCAATAACATGTACCCGCTGATGGGCGAAGTGCTCCTCGAAGCTCGTCCGGAAGATACAGAAGCCATTAAGAAGGAACTTGGCGATGCGGCTAAGGCTTACCGTGCGGATCTTGATCTTGCTTTCAGAAGCCAGAAGCTGGCAGAACTCAAAGATGCCGGCGAAGGCGAAGCCATCGACAAGGCAGCCGCTGCTGCTGCTGCCGGTGCGACCATTGGTGAGATCAATGAAGTCGCTGGTAATGCAGAAGGCTCCGTTGCTATCGAAAAGATCGATGCACACCGCTGGACGGAACGCTTCGAAGCACTCCGCTTTGATACCGAAGCATATAAAGAAAAGACTGGCAAGAATGTCGAGATCTTCCTCGCAAACATGGGCAAGATCCCGCAGCATAAAGCCAGAGCAGACTTCTCCACCTCCTTCCTGCAGGTCGGCGAATTCAATGTCCATCTCAATAATGGTTTCCAGGATGACGAAGACAAACCGGGCTCCCGTTGGGATAAGTGCGTAGAAGCACTGAAAGCTGGCGCTGATGACAAAGGCACGCCATATGATGTCGCTGTCATCTGCTCCACGGATGCGACCTATCCGGAAGATGTACCGGCTCTGGCTCCGAGACTGAAAGAAGTCCTCGGTGACGGCACCCTCTTCCTCGCAGGCGCAGCTCCAAAGGATCTGGAAGAGACCTACCGCAAGGCGGGCGTAGATGATTTCATCAGCGTCAAAGCAAACTGCTACGAAATTCTCCGCATGCTGCAGAAAAAGAAAGGAATGATTGAATAATGGCAAACACAAATCCTGATTTCACACAGCTGTCTCTGGGGGAACATCCACACTGCTCCTATGATGAGTGGAAGGAAAAGCTGGAAGCCAAGACCGGCAAAGGCTTTGATGCACTCTATGAACCGACCATGGAAAAGATCCCGGTCGCTCCCTTCTATACCAAAGATGTCTATGATGACTGCAATCATCTGGACTTCATGAGCGGTATCCCGCCATTCCTTCGTGGACCGTACTCCACCATGTACGTTTTCCGTCCATGGACCGTTCGTCAGTACGCAGGCTTCTCCACGGCAGAAGAATCCAACGCATTCTATAAGAGAAACCTGGCAGCAGGTCAGAAAGGTCTGTCCATTGCATTCGACCTTCCGACCCACCGAGGCTACGATGCGGATAACCCGCGCGTTATCGGCGACGTAGGTAAAGCCGGCGTATCCGTATGCTCCATGCTCGATATGAACATCCTCTTCGACGGCATCCCGCTGGACCAGATGTCCGTATCCATGACCATGAACGGCGCCGTTCTTCCGATCCTGGCATTCTTCATTTCCGCCGGCATCGAACAGGGCGTCGACAAGAAGATCCTTGCAGGTACCATTCAGAACGATATCCTGAAGGAATTCATGGTACGTAACACTTACATTTACCCACCGGCTATGTCCATGCGTATCATTGGTGATATTTTCGAATACACCACCAAGTACATGCCGAAGTTCAACTCCATTTCCATTTCCGGCTACCACATTCAGGAATGCGGTGCTACCTGCGATCTGGAAATCGGTTACACTCTGGCAGACGGCATGGAATACATCCGCTGCGGCGAAAAAGCAGGTCTGCCGGTCGATGCTTTCGCAAAGCGTCTGTCCTTCTTCTGGGATCAGGGCAAGAACTACTTCATGGAAGTCGCAAAGATGCGTGCAGCTCGTGTCCTTTGGGCAAAGATCCTCAAAGGCTTCGGCGCAAAGAATCCGAAATCCATGGCACTTCGTACCCACTCCCAGACCTCCGGCTGGTCCCTCACCGAACAGGATCCATTCAACAACATCGGTCGTACCTGTATGGAAGCTATGTCTGCAGCTCTCGGCCACACCCAGTCCCTGCATACCAACGCACTCGACGAAGCAATCGCTCTGCCGACCGACTTCTCTGCTCGTCTGGCTCGTAACACCCAGCTTTATATCCAGGATGAAACCAAAGTCTGCAAGATCATCGATCCATGGGGCGGCTCCTACTATGTGGAATACCTCACCAACGAGATCATCAAACGTGCATGGGCACACATTCAGGAAGTCGAAGCACTGGGCGGCATGTCCAAGGCTATCTCCACCGGCCTTCCGAAGATGCGTATCGAAGAATGCGCCGCTCGTCGTCAGGCAGATATCGACTCCGGCCGTGAAACCATTGTCGGCCTGAACAAGTACAGACTGGCGAAGGAAGATCCGCTGAACGTTCTCTCCATCGATAACACCGCTGTACGTAACGCACAGATCAAACGTCTGGAAAAACTCAGAAGCATCCGCGATCCGGAAGCTGTCCGCCGCGATCTGGAAGCCATCACCAAGTGTGCAGAATCCCGTGAAAACGGCAACCTTCTGGAAGCTGCTGTCCAGGCAGCACATGACCGTGCATCCCTTGGCGAAATCTCCGACGCTGTTGAAAAGGTATCCGGCCGCTTCAATGCAGTCATCCACACCATTTCCGGCGTATACTCCAATGAATTCGATGACACCTCCGAACTGGACGAAGCAAAGAAACTGGCTAACGAATTCGAAGCTCTCGAAGGCCGCCGCCCGCGTATCTTCCTCGCGAAGATGGGCCAGGATGGTCACGACAGAGGCCAGAAAGTCCTTGCTACCTCCTTCGCAGATATGGGCTGGGACGTCGACGTAGGCCCGCTCTTCCAGACTCCGGAAGAAGCGGCACAGGATGCCGTCGACAACGACGTTCATATGGTCGGCTTCTCTTCCCTGGCAGCAGGTCATAAGACCCTGCTCCCGGCTATCGTCGATGATCTGAAGAAACTCGGCCGTGAAGATATCCTCGTAGCTATCGGCGGCGTTATCCCGCCACAGGATTACGAATTCCTGTACGACCATGGTGCCGTTGCTATCTTCGGACCAGGCACCAACATTCCGAAATGCTGCATCAAGCTGCTCCAGATGCTCGTAGACCGTGCTAAGGAAGAAGCTAAGGCAGAATAAGGTCGTCTAACGTTTTCTGACACTGTCATTCAATGCGTATCGGTAAAGGGTTCAGGGTTCAGGGGTTTACTGGAAATGGTGATACCCTAACCTGAACCCAGAACCCTGAACCAATGACCATTTCGCAGCTGGAATAGTGACAGAAGCGTTTTAAAGAAATCTGATTTCTTGTCCTGCGCGGAGCCGAGGGCGACCTCGGCTCCCTAGCAGGGCTTGCAATCCAAATCGAGTGATAGCCCGGAAAACAGAGGAATGGAAATGGTGATGGATAGTCACCGCACCCGGTCACTATCACTACCAATGAATCACGCTTGATACACATCATATTTTCATTTGGCAGTCCTCCTTTTCATGATCTATCTACAGGGGGAAAAAGCCAGGAAAGGGAGGGTATGACAAATGCCTGAAAACAATGATGATTTAAGACCCAGCTGGGTACCGGAAGAGAAAAATCCTGAATTCGCCTGCTCTGTTATGCGTGGGATAGATACCACGGCAAACAGCATCACCGGCGCGAAGGAATACCCGGATGCTCCGCTTCGAAAAGTGCCGCTCCGTAAGAAAATGACCGTCGAGCAGTACATCGACGGTGTGGCCAAAGGGGATCGTGTGACGCTGTCCAAGGCCATCACGCTGATCGAAAGCAATGCGCCGAAAGACTTTGATAAAGCGCAGCGCGTACTGCAGGGACTTCTCCCCAGAACGGGCAAGGCTCTCCGTATCGGTATTACCGGTGTACCGGGGGCCGGTAAATCGACCTTCATCGAGTCCTTCGGCCAGATGCTCTGCCATCAGGGCTACAAAGTCGCCGTTCTTGCCGTCGACCCGACCTCATCCATCACCGGCGGCTCTATCCTTGGTGATAAGACACGTATGCAGAACCTGTCTCGTGAACCGAACTGCTTCATTCGACCATCTCCATCCAAAGGCACTTTGGGCGGTGTCGCGAGAAAATCCCGTGAGACTATGCTCCTCTGCGAAGCTGCCGGCTGTGATGTCATCCTTGTCGAGACCGTCGGTGTCGGCCAGTCGGAGACCACGGTCCGCTCCATGGTCGATTTCTTCATGCTCGTCGTACTGACAGGGGCCGGCGATGACCTCCAGGGCATCAAGAAAGGCATCATGGAGCTTGCCGATGCCATCGTTGTCAACAAAGCGGATGGTGATAACCTCGAGCGTGCCAAGGTCGCCCAGGGCGAGTATGAAAGAATGTGCGAATTCATCCGTCCGGCTACCGAAGGCTGGAAAACCCATGCTTACCGTTGCTCCGCGATCAAGAAAACAGGTCTTTTGGAGCTGTGGGCCGTCATGCGTCAATTTGAAAAGGTCACAAAGAACTCCGGCATTTTTGAAAACCGCAGACAGCGCCAGATCCTTGACTGGGTGAACAGCATGATCGATGAACATCTGCATAATCTCTTCTTTGAAGATCCGCTCATCAAGAGCCGTCTGCCATCCGTCAAAGCGGCTGTCCTTGCGGGCGTCGTCTCCCCAAGTCAGGCCGTCACGGAGCTTATCCGCTCCTTCGATATGGATCGCGCATCCATCAAGCATTTGGAGGAAACGGAAAAGTAACTTTGTGACTAGTGGCTAGGGATGAGTAGCTAGGGATTAGGAGCCTCAAGGAACTAGGGAAACGCTGATTCAATCCGTGTTTCCCCTGGAAGACATCTGACTCCCGTATTGTCATTTCGAGCGAAGCGAGAAATCTTTCTTGCAGACCGATAAACGATGCGTGTGTGAACGCAGAAATATGTAGCAACAAGGCGTCGGTTCCCATCAGTGTTTTCTTAATCAGCGTTTTTGTAAATGCTACTCTTTGGCATCGCCCCATATATACTCGGGGCGATGCCTGCGTCTTCATTCCTCATTCGAGCAAAGATTTCGTTCACAATCAAGGGACAGCACGTCCCCGGAGCTAATCCGGAACTAACCCGAAGCCCTTATCTTACATCTCAATGCGCCCATGATGTGCGCAACGTGAAAAGGAGAATCATACATTGTTTACCAAAGATCTATACCTGGCTGGTGGATCCTTCCATGGGCTGCAGGAAGTGTTTTCTAGGATCTACGGTGTCGTAGATACCCAGGCGGGCTATGCGAATAGCCGTATTGAAGCTCCGACGAAGGAGCAGGTCGCCGATGGGAGCGCAGAGGCTGTGGAGTGCGTGAAGGTCACGTACAATCCGAAGAAAATCGACATCGGTATGCTCCTTAATGTATTCTTCACCATCATCAATCCGTACACCGATGGCATTCAGGGAAAATATGTCGGCCCGCAGTACCGAAGCGGGATCTACTACACGAGCAAGGAGGATGTGCCGCAGATCAGCTACTTCCTCGTTTTCCTGCAGAATCGCGGCGTCGCTCATCAGATGACGGACAATGCCCTTGTTGTCAATGAATTCGAAGGAGAAGGGAAGGTGCGCCCGAAGGTCAGGACAGAGATGAAAGAGCTTGTGAATTTCTACCCTGCGGACGAAGAAGAGCAGCACTATCTCAGAAGTCACCCGGATGCATATACCCCCATCGATATTCATTTGCTGGAAGAATTAAAAATCATACAGTAAAAAGGAGCTGTGAAGAAATGAATCCGCATTTCTTCACAGCCCTTTTTTCTTTGCTGTCATTTTGGTTCAGGGTTCAAGGTTCAGGGTTCTCGTGGCGGCTTCGCCGCCTTTTTTTAGAAGATGGTATTCTCGTATCGCAGCC
>ENA-UOJS01000968-UOJS01000968.1-human-gut-metagenome-genome-assembly--contig:-C74-NODE-968-length-26507-cov-6.795441_pt1 | contig 26507 bp, 22 predicted proteins | sample MGYA00242355_ERZ723902 | MGnify/ENA metagenome assembly ERZ723902
TGAAAGCAGAAGAAGTCAGTTCGTGCGCAACATGGTACCGAAACTCAATCTCTCGTGTTCTCCATCTCTTGCCGGCTGCCGGCCTGACGACAGACGTTTCCTGTTGACATTCTGTTTGTAACGGAATAATATAACAATGATCGCTGCTTTTTTCAATGGGGAGGCAGTAAAATATTACCCGAATTTCCGGCCGCTGATGATCTGCATTGTTTGCAATATTCTAATTGAAACAAGAGCTGAAACTCGATCCGACGCCTCTTTTGTTGACTTCAAACAAATTTCCGGACGAGGCCGCTCATTATTTCAACAGCTGAATCAGAACGTTCCCGGTTTTATCTGATGCAATCATAAGAACAGTTCCGATATCGAACGCTTTTTTTTTAATTCTGCCATGATAAGTTCTTAATCTCAAGCAGTTTCTAGCCGGATTTGAACTCTGGCGGTTGGCTTTTGCAAAAGTCGAATTATTTTTTATTCAGAGGCCGATTCCGGCCAGATCATCAAAACGAGGAGGTAGAGAATGAGTATGTTGCGTAAACTGGTTATGCCGGTCATGGCGGTTGCCGTCCTTGCCGTATTCTGCGGCTGCGGGGAAAAAACGACCGCCGAAAAAGCAGGCGATGCCGTCGAAAATGGAGTGAAAGCCGTTCAGGACGGAGCCGGGGATGTCGCCAGGGAAGGTTCCAAAGCGCTTGATAATCTCTCCGAGAATGTCAGGAAATAACCATTTACTTTCCTGCAAAGAAGAGGAGGCTCCGGAATGGAGCCTTTCTTTTTTTGTTTTTTTAATATATTTTTATTCACATAATCAACTGTTTATGGTAATTAATAAACTTTTTTGACAAAAATGCATTTGAATTATTTTTTTCTTTAGGTATAGTAATTATCATAGGCACAGAAACCACCTGGTCCGGATGAAGTGGAGAGCGTCCGGTCCAGTGAACGCCATGAGGAGGAGAACATGAGCGGAAACGGTACTATGATGCAGTATTTCGAATGGTATCTGCCGTCCGGAATGCTGTGGAAGCAACTGAAGAAGGAAGCTCCGGAGCTGGCTTCGGCGGGAATCACGGGCGTCTGGATTCCGCCCTGTTACAAGGGGAATTCCGGAGCGGAGGATGTCGGTTATGCGGTCTATGACCTGTATGATCTCGGCGAATTCGACCAGAGAGGCTCCGTTCCGACCAAGTACGGAACCCTGAAGGAGCTGCTTGCCGCAATCCGGGCCTGCCACGGGAACGGTCTGCAGGTCTACGCCGATATCGTCCTGGATCACCGGATGGGCGGGGACGAAGCCGAAGAGGCGATGGCCAAAGAGTACAAGCCCGACAATCGCGAAGAGCAGGTCGGGGAGCGGAGCAGGAAGATCGAAGCGTACACGCACTTCAGGTTTCCGGGCCGCAACCAAAAATATTCCGATTTCGAATGGCACTGGAACCATTTCATCGCGGTCGACCATGACGCGAAGCGCGATGACAACGGCGTTTTTAAATTCCGCGGCAAGGAATGGCAGGAGAACGTCGACCGCGAGAACGGCAACTACGATTACCTGATGGGCGCGGATGTGGACCTGAATAACCCGGAAGTCATCGAAGAGCTGACCCGCTGGGGGAAATGGTTTCTTGAGAAGACCGATGTGGACGGCTTCCGCCTCGACGCGGTCAAGCATATGGAATTTACCTTCTATCACGGCTGGCTCGATGCATTGCGCCGGAAGGAACGCGAAGAGCTGTTCACGGTCGGGGAGTACTGGAGTCCGGATCTGGATTCGCTGAAACACTACCTCGATACCACGGTCGGCGCGCTGTCGCTGTTCGACGTACCGCTGCATTACAATTTCCTGAAGGCTTCGAACGAGGGAAACAAGTTCGATATGCGGACCATCTTCGACAATACGCTGACGAAGGACAATCCGGCCAAATCCGTCACCTTCGTGGATAATCACGACAGCCAGCCCGGGCAGTCGCTCGAATCCTGGGTGCAGGGCTGGTTCCGCCAGCTTGCGTATGCGCTGATCCTGCTGCGGCAGGATGGGTATCCGTGCGTTTTCTACGGCGACTGGTATGGAATTCCCCACGATGAAATTCCGGATATGCGCCCCCGGCTGCTCCCGTTGCTTGAAGCCCGGAAACGCTGCGCGTACGGCAGGCAGAACGATTACTTCGACCACGCGAACACGATCGGCTGGACGCGCGAGGGCGACGACGGGCATGAAAATTCCGGCCTCGCCTGCGTCATGACCAACGGCAAAGAAGGAAGCAAGCGCATGTATGTCGGGGAGAAGTTCCGGGGGGCGACTTTCCGCGACATCACCGGCAACCGCGAAGACACCGTCGTGATCGATGACGACGGCAGCGCCGAATTCCGCTGCAACGGCGGTTCGGTATCGGTCTGGGTCAGGCGGTAAACCCGTTTCCGCCGGGTTGCCGGGGAGATTCGCCGGGGACTGACTGCTTCCAACCGGCCCCCACTGCTTTCAAGAGGGAAATTTATCCTGTTGAGGAAAAGGATAGATTTAATTCATGCACAATAGAGGAGTGCAAAATGATGAATCCGTTTGAAAGCACCGATGAGCCGGACCGTCATATCCGGAAGATCTGGGAAATCTTCTTCGAACAGGAGGTCGCCCATCTGCACAAAGCCGTGGAAGCGCTGAAAAAATATGAGAAGAAAGAGTGGCAGCAGGTGATTCCCGGCACCGGAGAGTATCCGGAACTGCTGCACTTCAAAACCCAGAAGGAGTATGTGCGGGAGGTGCTGGCCTCGCAGATAGAGCTTACGGCTGACCGGGAGACGTTCGTCGATATTCACGACCTGCCGGCCGGACACGAATTTTTCGACTGGCAGAAAAAGGTCAACGGAAAAACGCGCAATGTTCCGAGCCACGAGGTGGTCGAGGAGTATATCGGGAAGAACGGCAGGGATTATCGCTCGGAGGAGGCGGAGAATCCGGTTCCGGCCCTTCAGGACCGGAAAACCGACAATACCGAAATCGGCCGCATCAGATAACCATCAGAAAAGGAGGAAACAAACATGTCTGCCGCCGCAAAGAAACATTCAGGACTCAAGAGAAAGTTCACCGTTCAGGCCGCTCCCGGCAGCGAGGTTTATCTTGCCGGCTGCTTCACCGGCTGGCGGGAAAGGGAAATTCCGCTGAAGGATGACGGGAACGGAAATTTCGAAGTTGAAGTCGAGCTGGAACCGGGCGTCTACCAGTATAAGTTCATTGTCAACGGCAACTGGACGCTCGATCTGGACAATTCGGATATCACCGTCAATGGAATGGGCACGCTGAACAACGTGCTCAAAGTGGAAGAAACGGAAAACTGAGGAGGCTGCCGTTATGATTTCTTTACTGTCTTTTGTCGTCGCACTTGCCGTTCAGGCGTTGTTTTTCTACCTCGCAACCCGGATTACCGGCAACAAAACCTCTTACGGAACGCTGTTCGCGATCGCGCTGATCGGCTCGATCTGTTCGGCGATTCCCGCAGTAGGCTTTCTGATCGGCCTGATCGTCGTGCTGTTTTTGCTGGTCTACTGGGGAAAGATGTCATGGGGCAGCGCCATCCTGACGGTCCTGCTCGCTTACATACTGGCAGTTGTGATCACAGTGCTGCTCGGTCTGGCGCTCGGATTCGCGCTGTTCAGCTTCGGAAGCGCGGCATCGTCCACGGCCGCCGGTCCGGCCGCCGCCATCCTGCTGTTGCAGTAATATGGAAAGTATCAATGGCTTCGTACAACCTGGGAGATTAAAAAATGGGTAAAACCTATAAGGACTATATTGAAAAGGCGCCTTACGGAAAAAGGCCGCATCGGCCGGCCGGAGACAGGCCCGGACGCGGTTCTTCCGGTGCGGCACGGCATACGCAGCCGCGCCGCCTGAGCGGGAGCGTTCTGCTTCGGCAGGAGTGGGCGGAAGAATAATTTTCGATCCGCCTGATTCCGGAAGGGGCTCGGAGAATGCGAAGGAAAAGAGCCCGTGACGTCCGGGCGTTTTTCCAGAGGAGAGAACCATCAGAACAATAAAAAGAGGAGAAACAAAGATTGGTAAAATCACAATGTTGCTGATGTGTGCGTTTGCGGCGGTGGCGATGACGGGCTGTGCGCGGACTTATTCCGCGAAGCCGTATTACACCGACAAAAACAAGATCGATGTGCCGAAACAACTGGTGGGCCAGTGGTATGCCGCACCGCAGGGCAGTCTCGACGAGGCGGTCAATTTGCAGATCGACAAGGACGGAACCGTACTTGTTCGGGAAACCCGCAAGGTGGACGGCCGTGAGCAGGTCCAGACTGCGAAGCTTGCCGTGCAGTTCTTCCGTATCGGCGACGGCGTGTATGCCGACGCGGTCCTGAAGGAGATGCCGGATTCCAAGCTGGAAAAGAGTATTGCCGCGCTGATGCTCTTTCCTGTTCATGCTCTGGCGAAAGTTGAATTCCACGGCGATACGCTGCAACTGCGTTATCCGTCGCCGGGCCTCGGCAAGGCCCTCAGGGACAAGAAACTGCCGCCGGCGATGACCTTCACCACCTTCGACGAAGAAATCGAAGACGATGACGGCGTTGCGGTCTTCACCGCCACCGGAGAAGCCTGGGAGGACGTGCTTCAGAATATGCCTGAAACCGTCTTCGGCGACAGCGACAAGGAAGTTCTCACGTTCAAGCGCGTTGTTGTGAAATAAGGTGCGATGCCGCAGGGAATCTCCTGCGGCCCAGGCCGCCGGACCGTTGCAAAATACACGGAACGGTCCGGGACTTCCTTTCACGATTATACGGGATCATTCATACAGATATCAAGAGGAGGATATGACTATGACTGCTTTTACATTATTGTTGACCGTAATCCTGCTGATTTTGTTTTTCGGTTACAAACGCATTCCGGTAATCGCCAGATATATCGGCAGTGCCGGCTATGAGCTCAAGAAAGGCTGGAAAGGAGGAGTCGACGGAGACGAAGACGACGAAGGGGACGACGAAGAAGACGAAGACGATGAAGACGATGATGAAGAAGAAAACGACGGAAAAGAAGACGATGCCGAAGAGGGCGGAGAAGTAAAACCGGCGGAAAAAAAAACGTCTGATACAGCCGAAGTGAAGAAAAACATCAGGAGCGCCGATAAAAAAGCCCGCTCGGATATGAAAGCCGTGAAGGGCAAGGTGAAAAAAGCCGCCGCCACGGCGAAATCCAAGGTAAAAAGCGGTGCGAAGTCCGCCAAGAACGGAATCAAAAAAGCAACCCGGAAAGCTTCACGGAAACGCTGACGGTTCATTCAGCTGATCCGGCGTCTTCACCGGTGCGGCGGAAGAAACCGGGGGAATTTCCCTCAGGTCTTCCGCCGCCATATTTTCTACAAAGAGGCGAAGCGCAGCAGCCGGGGGGCGAGAGCGTCTGGATTCCGCCGGCAGGATTACCGGCCGGAATGTTGCACCGGAACGGCGCTCTCTGCACCTGCCGCAGCCGGAGGTCATGCGGGAAACCTCCGGATTTCAAAATTGCCATTTCAACACCTCATATACATGCCATTTCTCCGTAAAAACGGCACTACGTTAAAAATTAACATGAATTTTTAACAATTTCGATGCACCGGCTATTGACAATCGGTTCCGACTTTGCTATAATTAATGTAGATTCATTTTTGAAGGACGATCGGAAGAATGGGAAAAACGATAAACACCATCGTCGCTTCTACCGGAGTTTCGGCCGTCGTCTGCAGCGAAGAGCAAATCGTAACCGCCGGGATAAGTTCGCGGAGCAGCCTGGAAATTGTATACCATCAATAACCTGAACAATCGGGAAAGGCATGGCAATGAAAGTATCAAGATTTCTTACACAGGCGGCAAAGTACCGCTGCCAAACGTGGAGGCGTGTCCGCTGTCTCCCCGCATCCGACCGCCGCGGGCCGGCTATCGCAGAATTTACGCTGATTGAGCTTCTGATCGTGATAGCCATCATCGCGATTCTGGCCGCACTGCTCCTGCCGGCGCTGAACAAGGCAAGAGCTGTGGCGCGCCAGACCAAATGCGCCTCAAACCTGAAACAGATTATGCATGCCCAGTTCCTGTACACTGTCGACAACGCGGACAACTGGTGTCCGATGGGGGCGTGGGGCAATGCCTGGATGGCGGCGACCAGCCCGTTCTACTCTGCCAGCCCGGGGTGGATCGGAGTCTGGAAACATCCGATTCCGCAATATCTGGGCATCACAATCGCCGCTACCGAATACGGAGGCATCGCAGCCAAGTCCGAAGCACGGAAACCGTTGACAAATATCACCGTTTGCCCCGACGTCCTCCGCAATTATCCCTCGACGGACGGCGTTACCACGGATCCGAGCGATCTGCTGGCCAACGATCACTCCTGCACCACCTATGCGCGTGATCAGTTCATGGGGCTGACTTTCGGCGGTTACTCGCAATTTTCACGCTGCCGCAAAGTCGGCGGACTCGCCAAACCGAGCGATGCGTCGTTCTTCTCCGAAAACTGGGACGACCGCGCACATGGTTTTTATCAATTCAACGCCGCTTTCGCCGACGGCCATGTAACCGGAATCAGAACCAATCCGGTGGAAGTGCGCGACAGATTCTATTGGGATTCAGGCAACGCCAACGGCCAAGCCTGGTACGGTGCCGGCAACTGGTGATAAAATACCGCGGGAGGTATTGCATGCTCAAACAAAATACGGTATATTACATCAAAGACAACTCAGGTAACGGACAAGTGGCATCAGACCATACAAAATCAAAGAAATGCACGCTCAAGGACATTGCCCGCCGGTCCGATCTGTCCTGTGCGGCCGTTTCGCAGATCCTGAACAACCGCGGCGGAGCCTTCACCAGCGAAGCGACCAAAAAGCTGGTGCGCTCAATCGCCGAAGAACTTGGCTACAAACAGAATTTCAGCCATAAGCTCCAGCGCGGCGACCGCACCAACACCGTAGCGCTGCTGATGAGCCTGCCGCGTCTGGAGTGGGAACAGCATATCCAGTCTCTGTCCATGCACCTGACGGAGTTGTGCAACACCAAAGAGTACGCGACCTATGTTTTCCATATGACTCTTTCGCCCGGCCGGAACCTTGAAATCATTGAAAAACTGATCGAACGCGGAACGGACCACTTCATCCTGATCGGCCTGCCGAAGGGGCATGGTAAAGTCATTTCGCGCATCGAAGCCCTGAATCGCTCCTGGATCGCATACGGCAATCACAGGTTGATCAAACGCCAGGTCGGCGTCGATGTCGAAAACGGGACCACCCAGATCCTGCAATATTTCCGGGAGCACGGAATCAGCGATTTTAAAATGTTTCTGCCGGGCCGGAGTGAAAGAATATCCGCGCTCAAGGCATTTTATCCGGAATGCACCGACCAGGAGCTCCATGACCGATATCTCTGCATAGACAAAGCATTTGAAGAACCGTTGCACAGCGGAGAAACGATCATCGTCCAGCTCGCCGAAATCGGCTACCGGCAGACCCGGAAGCTGCTGGAAACTTCATCGCCGCCTCAGGCACTGGTCTATCTGTCGGATTACACCATGCAGGGAGGCATCCGGGCACTGTATGAATCCGGAATCATTCCGGGCCGGGATGTGGTTCTGGCCGGCTTCAACAATACGGCGGCCGTCCAAGGCTCCCCGTTCCGGCTGATCAGCGTCGATCAGAATATCGAACAGGTGGCCGGGGAGCTTTTCGCGCACCTGTTCGACGATTCTCCCTGCCGGATCAAGGTGGCTCCCGCTTTAAAGCTCAATTGGATTTGAGCAGCCTGCTTCCGATATAAATTCCACTTTCCGTTTTTAACCGGTTCCCTCATCAACCCAAGGAGTTCCCATGTCTTTTTTTGTCCGGACCTGCATGAAAAGCCTGCTTCTGATTGTCATCGGTTTCACTGTTTCGGTTATGCCGGCGGCAACGGCTCTGGAGCTTATCCGCAAAACCTCCTCAGCCACCATCGTGATTCCGGCGGAAGCCGGTCCCTATGAAAAATTCGCTGCGGAAGAGCTGCAGACGCTGCTTCTCAAAAGCACCGGAGTCGCCTTGCCCATCGTCGCCGATAACAGTCAGGAGATCACACCGGCAATTTTCATCGGAGCGCATCCCGCCAATGCCGCATTGGCCGCAAAACTGAATGAGTTTTCCACCAGATACGACCGTTTTGCCTGGGAATGCAAGAACGACCGGATCTTCATCACCGCGCCGAGCAACAGCGCATTGAGCTATGCGGTATGGGATTTTCTGGAGAAAACGACCGGCATCGACTTCCTGATTCCGGGAGAAATGGGAGCTTACATCCCCCGGCTCGACGAGCTCAACATCAATGACCGCACCGTTCTGGAAGCGCCCGCCTTCGATTTCCGCAGTTATTCGGTCAATGCCGACAGTTACAACCCCGACGAACACGGTTTCAATGCCGGAGAAATGTTCCGCTTCCGCAACCGCTTCAATATGTGGCGCGCCCTGGACCCGGCCGACACCTACGGCTGGCTGGGCAGCGGGCACTCCTACAATCACTTCCTGCCGATTACCCGCTACGCCGCGGAGCACCCGGAATGGTTCAACCTGCAGGCTGACGGAAGCCGGAAAACAACTCCTGAGAACGGCTGGCAGCTCTGCCTGACAAACGCGGAGTCCGCCCGGGAATTCATTCAGAACGCGATCCCGGAAATCGAAGGGATGAAGGCCCGCGGCATTCCGGAAGAACGGATTCTTCTGTGTGCAGGAGCCAACGACACCGTCGCCTGGTGCCTGTGCGAACCGTGCCAGGCCCTGCGCGACCCGGACGGCACGTGGTCGAGCGCCGTGTTGAACTACACCAATCTGCTGGCCCGCGAACTGGCCAAAACCCACCCCAAAGTCAAAGTCCTGCATTATGTCTACTCCGATTACGGGCGCATCCCCTCCAAGGTCGCTCCGGCGCCCGGGGTTGCGGCCTGCATAACCTCCTGGACCGCCGACGGTTCGCTCGCGGTCAATCATACGGCCAGCATGTTCGATCCGGTGAAAAACGCGATCTGTAAGGCAGTCGGCGATTATTTCGCCGCTCACTGCCGGGGAATCATGAACTATGGCTATTACGGCCATTACAGCATCTTCGTCCCGTTCCCGATGGTCCGGCAGATTGCGGGGGATATGAGGGGGCTCGCCGCCTATTCGAATGTGACCGGCAGTCTCAGCGAAACCCACAATATGTGGGCTACCCAGAGTCCGAATTTCTATATTCACGCCAAGATGATGTGGGATCCGTCGCAGGATGAATATGAGCTGCTCGCCAACTACTGCCGGAAGTACTTCGGGCCCGCCGGAGAACTGGGGTTCCGCTATTTCGACCTGCTCCAGCAGCGGATGAATTCGCTTGACCGCATGATCGGCACGACGGCGGAACTCCCTGCTTTCCTTGACCGCGACGTCCTCGCCCGCTGCCGGTCTCTCATCGACGCGATGAAGCCCATGCTTGCGGAGATGGACGAGGCGACCCGGTTCCGCACGCAGATGGTCATCGACGGTTTCAGCCTGACGGAGAAATTCGTCGAAGCCATGGAACTTTTCAACTGGGGCAACGATATCGCTTCACGGAACAAAATTCTGGAGAACATCGCCTGGATAGAGAATTACTGCCAGTCCCCGGTCGGCCGGTTCGCTTTCGAATACCCGATGGTCGAAGGGGAGCTCAATCAGATCAGAATGGGCTTGCAGGCCGACCTCCTGAACCTGCCCGAAGGAAACAGTAGATTCGGCGGCTCCCTGATGTGGGGAGGCGGTGTCAAATTCTATGCGGTCACCGACAACATGCGTCCCGACATGTGGGGCTATCTGGTTCCGGCGGGAGGCACGGGCACCCTGAAGCTGCCGCTGCAGGCCGCCGCGGGACGGCGGATCACCGGCCTGAATATCTGGTGCGTGCCCGACAAGGCGGAAACCGATCTGTACGTGGTCGCCGACGGAACCGAACACCTCGTCGCCCAAAAGCTGGACAACTACCGGCAGGTCTCCATCCCCGCGGAGCTCCTGGGATGCAACAGGCTCGAAGTGGTGTTCAAAAGCAAGGTGGAACAAGCCAACCAGTACGGCCTGTGCGGCCTGAATCTGGAAATGGAAGTGCGATGAACATGCCCGCGATCAGCCGGGCCGGCAGCCTGACTTACAACCGTTCCCAGCTGGCGCGGTTGTTTCTCTGGCTGCTGACCGGATCATTCGGCTACTGCCTGCTGGCCAATGTCACCACCCTGATCTCGCTGTCCATGAAAGAACTCGGCTGCAGCAACTCCCTGATGGGAGTCATGCTCGGCAGCATGCCGGCCGCCGTGAATTTCATCTTCAACCCGTGGATCAGCACCCGCAGCGACCGGACGCGCACGGCCTGGGGACGCCGAAAACCCTATCTGTTCATCGGCATGTGCCTGTCCGCCGCCTGTATCCTGCTGCTGGCCTGGAGTCCCCGGCTCGCTTTCCGGATCAGCGGCAGCGCCGAAGAGGCGTATCATTGGCAATTGGGCTTCCTGATCGTCTTTTCGGTCGGTTTTCAGGTCTGTTTCCTGCTGATCGCGACGACGATTTATTATCTCTTTGTCGATGTTGTTCCGCAGGCGGTGCTGGGACGCTTCATGGCGTTCTTCAATATGTGCGGCTCCGCTGTCGGTATTCTTTTCAGCTTTTTCCTGCTGAAACTGAGCCAGAGCCATATGGCCTGGCTGTACACCGGAATCACTGCTTTCTTTGTCGTGACGATGATGATTCTGCTGCTCGGAGTAAAGGAAGGAGAATACGCGCCGGTCGCCCCGGCCGTCAGGGAACGCTCCCCGCTGGAGAAAGCCAGACTGTATATGCGGGAATGCTTTTCAATCCCGTTCTACTTCTGGATTTTCTTCGCCATGGGGGTGAATGGCGTATCCAACATCTGCCGCTCTCTCTTCGGCCTGTATTTCGCCCGGGATACGCTCGGCCTCGACCTTGAGGTGATCGGCAACATCAACGGCTTCACCAGCCTGCTCGGCTTTGCGCTGGCGTATCCGCTCGGCTATCTCAACGACCGTTTCCATCCGCTACGGGTGTTCTTCTGGGGAGGAGCGGCGATCGTGCTGGTCAATCTGCTCTCTTTCTTCTGGATCAGCGGACTGGTGACCTATGCGGTCTCTTCCGTACTGCTTACGGTGGCCTATGTGGTGCAACTGTCGGCCGGCCTGCCGTTGACCGCGGCGCTCTTCCCGCACTCAAAATACGGGCAGTTCGGTTCCGCACAGGCGATCTTCTGCGCCCTGATGATGATCCTGTTCAACGCGGCGGCCGGAAAATTGACGGATCTCTTCGGCAGCTACCGTTTCCTGTACGCCTGGGATTTCGTTTTCACCCTGCTGGCGCTGGCCGCCCTGGGCCGGGTGTTCGTCCTTTGGAAGCAATATGGAGGAGACCATCATTACGTGGCTCCGGAAAGCGATCAGGTGTAATATGCAGGAAAATCCGCCCCCCGGCCACACGCTGGCCGAACATCGTGAATATCTGCATGAAATCGTGCGGCTGCAGCTGTTTTTTCTGCACGGCTACTGCCGGGAGCATCCGGAGGAAGCGTTCCGCGACGTTCTGGAGAGCCGGGTCGACATTTACCGGAAAACCGACGCCAATCCCGGCCCGGCCGACCCGGCGGAGTGCTTCTTCGACCGCGAACCGTGGCTATCCATGCGCAAGGCGTGTGAAATGCTTTACCGGAAGCATCAGGACAACCGGGAAGCATTTGAACTCGAGGCATTTGAAGTATTTCGTAAGTCGCTCGACGCCCGTTGCCGCCGCGACTGGTTGGACCGCAGCAGCCTGGACGGTTACCAGTGCGGTTCGCTGCGACACGAATCGGCCCTCCGGGAAAATAAGGTAATGTTCTTTCACATTGCCAATGCCGTTTCACCCCGTTCCTTTCTGGATGACGCGGAATATCTCGGCGGCTGTTTCCTGCGGCTGCTCGACATCGCCGTTCAGCAGTTCGGCGCCGAACGCATCGCAACGCGGAGCTGGCTGAACTCATTGCCCGCATGGCTGGCCTTCTTCCCGGCGGAGTATCTGAATAACCGGCAGCCGCCGAACCGGGATGTGCGCTGGTACGGCAGCTTCTGGGGACAATTCATCAACGCCCGGGGTACCTTCAATTCCAGATACGGGCAAATCATGCGCCGGACCGGGTGTTTTCCCTATGCCCCCTGCTACGCGGAGTGTTCGATTCCGGCGATGCGCCGGCACATCGTTTCAGTCATCTCAACTCAAGGAAAGCATATAAAATGAATCCGGAAAAAACAGTGAAAATCGCCGTCATCGGCTGCGGCGCCCGCGCGCATGTGGTCGTGAACCATCTGCTGCGTGAAGGCAACGGCCGGATCAAGGTCGCCTCGCTCTATGATCCCGACCGGGAAATGATGGCGGAAAAAGCGCGCCTCTGGGATGCCGCGGGCGCGCTGCAATGCGGTTCCCACCAGGAAGCCATCGCCGCTCCGGGGATTGAATGGGTTATGGTCTGTTCCCCGAACTGTGCGCATAAGGAACACATTCTCGCCGCCTTTGCCGCCGGCAAGCATGTTTTCGCGGAAAAGCCGCTGGCGACCGCCATGGAAGAGTGCCGGACGATCCATGCCGCGCACCAGCAGAGCGGCCGCCTGTTCGCCACCGGCTTTGTGCTGCGGTATGCCCCCCTCTATCTCAAGGTCAGGGAACTGCTCAACTCCGGGCGTTTCGGATATATTGTGGCGATTGACGCCAGCGAAAGCATCCGTCCCGAACACGGCGGCCTGATCATGGCCGGATGGCGGCGGCACCGTTCCGTATCGGGGCCGCACCTGCTGGAAAAATGCTGTCATGATCTGGACCTGCTCAACTGGTTCGCCGGTGCGCTTCCCGTCCGGGCGGCGGCCTTCGGCGGCCGGAATTTCTTTATTCCGGCCAATGCGAAGATCAGCCGGAAATACGGCGACCTGACCTTTCAGAAATGGAGCCGGTTCGATCCCCACACGATCGGTTCGCCGTTTACCGACGACACCGACCTGATGGACAACACCGTATCGATCCTGGAATTCGGCAATCAGGTCCGGGCCGCGTTCTTCGTCACCATGAGCAACGCGATTCCGGAGCGGCGCATGTTTTTCTCCTGCAGCGAAGGTACTCTGAAAGTGGATTTGTACACCGGGGAAATTCAGTACAGGACGCTTGGAGACGAAGGCCGTACCACCCTCAATATCCCCGGCGACGGGCACGGAGGCGGCGATGCGGTGATCGCAGCCGCTCTGGCGGAATCCATGTTGAACCATACCGCTCCGCAGTGCGGCGGCGACGAAGGGCTCCGCAGCACGGTCGTCGCGCTGGCGCTGGACGAGGCGGCGCGGTCAGGCGTCATCTACGATCTGAAGCCGGTTTGGAAATCGCTGAATGTCGACCCGACGAAAAATTAACCGACGGGTCGGCATTCAACCGTCCCGCAGAAATAAGCAGCCATCCATGAAAACTTTTACCCTGTTCTGGAATTCCGCCGAATCCCCCGCCGAACTGCATCCGATGCTGGAGGAACTCGGCCGCTTTCATCCGATCGCCCCGGCACCGCCGAAAGCGGCCAATCTCTTTTTCCGCCGCAGCGGCCACGGGCTGGAAGTGACGAAAAAAGGCGACGCCTTTCACATCGCCTACAGCTCGCTCCATCTGGCGGCCCGCGGAATCGGACTGGCCCTGGCGGGATTGGAGGAATGCATCATCCCGTCCTTCCGCACGGTCGGAGCCCTGTTCGATGTTTCCCGCAACCTGGTCTTCACTGTTCCGCAGTTCAGGAAACGGCTTCGGCAGCTCGCTCTTCTCGGTTATAATATGGTCATGCTGTATACCGAAGATACGTATGAGCTTCCCGGCGTTCCCTGCATGGGGTATCTGCGCGGCTCTTATTCACTGGAGGAAATGCGCGAGCTGGATGAGTACGCGGCGCGGTTCGGCATCGAAATGGTCGCCTGCATCCAGACGCTCGGCCATCTGGGGCAGTTTCTCAAATGGCCGGGTGCGGCAGGCTTCCGCGACACCGACGACGTGCTGCTGACCGATCACGTTGAAACTTACGAACTGATCGACAGGATGTTCAACTTCTGGAGCCGCGCCTTCCGGTCACGCCGCATTCACATCGGCATGGATGAGGCACACCTGCTCGGCCGTGGCCGTTCCCTCGATTTTCACGGTTATGAGAACCCTTTCGGGATTTTCAAACGCCATCTGGCCCGGGTCGGCGGACTCGCCGGAAAATACGGCTTCCATCCGATGATCTGGAGCGATATGTACTTCCGGCTGGGCAGCGCAAGCCGGGATTATTATGACAGCTGCGCGGTCATTCCGGATGAAGTCCGCGAAACGATTCCCCGGAATATCGAACTGGTCTACTGGGACTATTACCACACCGATCCCGGAATCTACGACCGGATGATCGATCGCCACGTGAAGCTCGGTTTCCGGCCGGTGATGGCCTCCGGGCTTTGGAGCTGGTACCGGTTCTGGTATGATCACCGCTATTCGGCCGAACGCGTGAAGCCCTGCATCGAATCCTGCCGCCGGAACCATCTTACGGAACTCTTCTTCACCATGTGGGGAGACGACGGCGCCTATTGCGAATTCGATTCCATGCTGGCCGGCCTGGCATGGGCCTCCGATCTCTGTTACGGAAATGACGGTGACGACCGGCGGACGGCCCGGCTCTACCGGGCGGTGACCGGCGGCGATTACGAAACGGTCCTGCTGGCCGGCCGGATCAACTATCAGCTTCCCGGCCGCGACAACGGCGCCGGAACCATTTCCCAGCTTTTCTGGGATGATCCGCTGATGCAACAGGGCTTTCGTTCCTTCAACGCGCTGGACGGCGACTGGTATGAATGCTGCCGGCGGGAGCTGGAAAGCGCCCGCGGGGCGCTGCGTGAACGGGCCCTGCCGGAATCCGGCGACGGCGGCGATCTCCGCTATGCCCGGCTGCTCTTCGATGTGGTCATTGCCAAGCTGCATTACCAGAATCAGTTGCGCACCGGTTACCTCGCGGGGGACCGGGAAAAGTTGGCCGGTTTGCTCCGTGAGGAGCTTCCCGGACTCCTCCGCCTGATGGCACGTTTTCAGGCCGCCTTCCGACGGCAGTGGCTGAACAAGGCCAGGCCGGAAAGGCTGGAGGTCTACCAGCTCCGGAATTCCGGCCTGACCGAGCGTCCCCGCTAACGCGGCCGCCGGGTCCGGGCGTTTCTTGCCGGAGAGGTATCCGCGATCCCGGAGCTGGAGCTCCCCTGCGATACCGCCTGCCGCCCGGGAGAACGTTATCATCAGATAGCCACGGGCTCCGGCCTCATCTGATGCGTTTCCCACAGCCTTCCCGCCGGCCGGCCGTCAGGCCTTGAGATATCTGCGCATGGTGTTTCTGGTCTTAGCAACCGGTCGCGTAGACATCGTATCATGAAGTTGAATGGAGAAAATGCTGTAAAAGTTAAGATTTCATCTGACAAAGCTCAAGCCGGATACTATATGAAAAGCATCAATGAAGAGAAAGGAAAATCAGATGAACTTGGACGCAAAGATCATTAAGCCGGAGCTTGGAGTACTTGATCGTAGCCGTCAATCGGAAAATGCCGGCCAAGCGTGTAAGAGCTTATCCCTGAATAAGCCAAATCCTCCTGATTTGCGGCGAAGCGCCATTCGTTTGTCCGTTAAAATCGCCGATACCTCCAGTATCGTCAATTTTATCAGGCTTCGCGACTGACATTTCGGCGCGGCATCATGCCGATTCTTTATTCAGGGATAAGCTCTAAGGCATTCTGTTGTAGGTGACAGAGGGCGAACGACCGATCCATTCCATCTCGAGGCGTTGTTGGAAGACTGACTTATTTTGAAACTCCGCCAGCTCCGCTGAAGATGATTGTGCGCTGAACAAAACGCTGTTGTATAGTTTCTTTAAGAAATCATGGCAATAAAACAGGGCAAAATTCCCGCTTTTTCTGTCTCTGATATTTCAGACGGATATTATCAGGACGGAGGCAGCGCAGACGCGTTTCCCGGCATTCCCGGGAAAAACGATGCCGGGTATTCATGATCAGCTCATAGTTTCAAACTGCGGAGGCGCCAGCAGGATGCTCCGCAACGCGCGAGCTGCTTCGGCGGAAGATTCTTCCGCCGGCCGGGACACCTCCGGGAAAAATTCCGGAAAAGCCTGAAACAGAAGTTCCGGGGTGCCGAAGCGGAAATTCCGGCACAGCCGGGCCAGTTTCTCCCAATTGATCCGGCTGGACTTCAGCAGGAAACCGAGGTCGGTCAGCAGTTTCGGCAAATTGCTTTTCCGGAAGAAATCGATATTGTTGTGGCGATACAGCAATAATAAATTCAATTCCGGCGGAAGCACATGGCGACAGGCTCCCTCCTGTATCGGAATACATTCTTTCCAAAGTTCCCGTACCGGAATTCCATTGAAATTCGGCAGGGTAAAATGCGGTTCCAGACAAAAAGCCGTTTTTCCGGCGCACCGCGAAATGGTGGTCGGCGATCGCTTCAAGTTCATAATTCCAGCCGTCCCGCTTCAGTACGTCACGAATCCGGCCGCAATCCGGGAACCGGATAGACTCGAAAGGTGATATCCACCCCCTTGATCGGCGTAAATACGGATTCGGTTTTCTTCGAGCATCGCAGTCAACTGCCGAAGGCAAACTGCTGGCGGAACGCGTTTCCGGCCTGTTGACGGAACTGCCCGCAGAACTGTCGCCGCCAAGGAGCCGGCAGTTTCCCGCCTGAACGGAAATAGGCCAGTGGGCCCAGGTGGAAACGTTCCAGTTCGGCACACAACGCTTCGCCGCCGGAGAAACTCTGTTCTCCTGCGATCAGTTCCCGTAAGACGGGCAACAATTCAACTGGAAACTCCATGACTTCAGAATTATCTTGGCAAGCTTTTCCGCCGCAAATTGAATCAGACGCCGAAGGAATTTCGAGTCGCGGCCGGAAATAGTTTCTCCTATCCATAAAGTAGGGCGATCTAAATAAATAATGGAAAATACCGGCGGACTTAGTTTCTCAGTCCGCCGGCTGCCGGTTGTTATTTTCGGTTCAATTGGGCTACGGCTGCCGGGCCGGTAACGGGCTGCTGTCTTTCGCCGCCCGTGTTGTCCCGGGGCTGTGTGTCCGGTACGGGGGCGGCGGGAGCTTCGACCTTGACGGCGGGCTTCGGTTCGGGCTTTTCGAAGTACTTTTTCCCCCAGAACCAGTAGGTCGCCGCGAGGGCAAGCACGCAGAGCAGAATCGTGATCAGCGTCCAACGCAGCCGGTGGCGCGGGATCGGACCGTGGAAGATGTCGACCAGATCCTCCCGGATCAGCGAGGAAGCGGGCAGGGGCGGGGTGAAAGTGAAGATCGCCCCCATTTTGCGCGAAAGCCGCATCGGGCGGTTCACCGCGCACGCGTTCGCTTCGAGGAAGCGGGCCATGTTGCGCCGGTAGAGCTTGACCAGTGAAATCACCACCATCGGGCCGCCGAAGATCAGGATGATGCCGAACAGCACCGCCAGCACGTTCAGGATCGACACGTTCTGCAGCGATTTCACGATAAAGGCGATCATGCTGCCGATCGCGGCGATGCCGATGCCGCCGCCCATCAGCAGCATCGAGCCGGAAAAGGCGGGAGTCTGCTGCACCTTGGCGGCCGGAGCCGGGGCGGGCGGCAGCGGCAATGCACCGGTGGCGATGTTTTTCTCCATCGCCTTCTGGGCGTCGGCGCTCTTGGAGGTGAAGTATTTGTCGGCCTGTTTGGTCACGAATTCTCCGAACCGGTAGAACGGCATGCGCAACGCCTCCGAAACGGAGACGGGCTGCTGGATAAAGTCGATCACCCTGGCGTCCCACAGCACCCCGTCCGGCGTGAAAAAGACGCCGCGCTTGCCGATGAAAAGGTTGCGCATGTTCCCTGAGGTGATTGCGACCGCCAGCGTCAGCTTGCGCAGCGCCGTCGTCGGACCGGTGGTGATTTCGACATAGGCGACGCAGATGTCGCTCATCGTCGCGATGCGCTTGTGTTCGGCAATGTTCTTGATCTGCATCGCAAGGGTGAAATGCCGCCCGTCCATCACCAGTTTGCCGCTCTGGAGCATCGCCGGACCGTGGGGATTGAACAGGTCGCTCAGGCAGACGTAGTTGTTCAGGAACGGCAGCAGGAAACAGTTGAACAGCACCAGCTTGAGCAACTGGTCGTAGGCGCTGATTTCCCTGGCGACTGCAAGGTCGGATTCGATCAGGCTGCGGAGCTGCTCCATGCTGCCGTCGGTGAGCATCGCGGCGAGCTCCGCCGGATCGAACTTATCGTAAGTGTCGCCCGGTTTGGCGCCCAGCCAGTTCGCATAGGGAGCGATGGTCGCCTTGAGATTCCGCCAGCTTCGGACGGACAGCTTCCGCCCCGCAAGAAACGGCTGCACCGCCGGATCGGCAGCGAATGCTTCCAGCGCGTCGGCGAACAGCGGATTCAGGGGGGCATCGAAATCAAGCTCTTCAGCGGCGGAAGGCTCGGCAATGGTCACCGTATCAAGGAAGTCGCGGACGGTCGCGGCATTCATGATGTCCGCAACGGCGTCGACCTTGACGAGCCGCGCGGAGGAATCCGGCAGGAAACGCAGTGCGGCGCTGTTCAGGAAGAACTGGTCGATCCGGTCTTTCAGCGCGGCGTATCTGCTGTGGAACGCGGCGGTGTTCTCTCCGAACGGCAGCAGCGTCGCAGGGTCTTTGGCCGGAGCATTCTTCCAGTCCAGGAAAGTCTGTGCCCCGGCGATGAAGGCGTCGAGCAGTTTGCCGTCGATGCCGTCTTCGCCGGTCAGGTCCTTGACGCTGCCGACGGTCGCCATGATCGTTTTGATCCGCCCCGCCAACAGCTCGTCGGCGGTGGAGTGGGGATTGATCACGCCACTGCCGGAAAGGCCGCCGGGAGTAATCACGCCGTCGCCATTGTTACCCGGACTGGCAATGATCTGCTTGTCATTGCGGATCTGGGAGAGGGTGAGTGAGGAAGCGTCCGGCGTACCGAGATTTTCCAGCACCACCCGGGCTGCTGCGGACAGAATTGCTCCGTCCGGCGTGTCGGAGTTGATCGCATCCAGATGCAGCACGTCGGTGCCCGCGCCGGGATCGGAATCCGGTTTGATCCGGTCCAGATACCACCGGATCGCCCGTTTGACCTCGTCCACGCGGATCATTCCGTTGTGGTCGTCGTCGACGAAGTTCAGAAACTGCCGGTCGGTGTACATCGAGTCCAGGTCGATGCTGTTCAGCGCCCAGTGCGCTTCATCCAGTTCCAAGGCGTAACGCAGATCTTGCAGATCGGTGACGTTTAATTGATAAAAGCCGCCGATACGGCGGAATTTCATGCGCGGCTCCTTCGCCGCCCGGTCGTTGCCCATGACGGAATCTCCCCCAGCTTGTCGTGTTGCATAATCCTTTTGGCCATATAATATAGCGGCTTGTGAACCACTTGCTACCGGGCGGGGCCAATAAAATGCGAAATTTTCCGAAAGGAAGGGGAATCAGGCGCGGATCGGGAAATACGAGTACCCGCCGCCGTTTGTTCCGGAAGAAACGTTTTCGGCGAGAAGGTCGGGTGGATGATTTGTTATTGAAATGATTTATTTGTGAATAAAATTGCAATATTGGTTGAAAATATAAATAATGATGGTAATATATAACATGAAGGGTGAAAGAGCGTGTGCCGAATCCGCCGAGGCGGAGGCAACGATCCGATGCGGACCGGTCCCGAGGCCGGTTATGATAGGAGCAGGGGCGCCGGAAGGCGTCCGCCCCCGAAACGTTATCCGGTTTTTGGGGAAAATTACAACTGTGGAGGAGCAGATGATGGAAGAGATGAAGAGCGAGATGTTCTGTTTTCAGTGCGAACAGACTTCAGGCGGAACCGGCTGCAAGCTGCGCGCCGGCGTTTGCGGCAAGAGTCACGAATGCGCGACAATGCAGGACCTGCTGCTGGAACTGCTGAAGGAGTGGGCCGCGAAGCGTCCGGCCCCCGAACCCGGCCTGATGGCGGACGCCCTGTTCGCTACTGTGACCAATGTGGACTTCGATACGGAGAAGATTGCCGAACTCTGTCGCCGGGTGGCCGCGAAGATTCCGCGCGAACTGCCCGTCGATACCGCCGGACTGCTGGAGCTGGGCAGGGAGTATAAATTCACCCGGCGGCTGCAGGAGCTGGGCGAGGATGCCGCGAAGCTGGGTGAACTTTTGCTGTACGGCCTCAAGGGGATGGCGGCGTATTATCACCATGCGCGGCGGCTCGGTGCTTCCGACGCGAAAATCGACGCGTTTCTGGCCAGGGCGCTGCGGGCGCTGGCGGAACGGGTTCCGGCGGAAGAACTGGTCGGATTGATTCTGGAGTGCGGCAGCGTGAACTATCTGGCGATGCAGCTGCTGAACGAGCATCACATCGCCCGTTTCGGCAAACCGGAGCCGACCGAAGTACGCGTGACGCCGGTGGCGGGCAAGGCGATTCTGGTTTCCGGCCACGACCTCGACGATCTGGAGCGGCTGCTGATCCAGACCGAAGGCAGGGGGATCAACGTCTATACGCACGGTGAAATGCTTCCGGCCCACGGTTATCCGGGGCTGAAGAAGTACAAGCATCTGGTCGGCAACTACGGCGGCGCGTGGCAGGACCAGCAAAAGGAGTTCGACCTGTTCCCCGGCGCGATCCTGATGACCACCAACTGCATCCAGAAGCCGCGCCCGACTTATATGGACCGGATTTTCACCACCGGGCTGGTGGAGTATCCCGGCGCCCGCCATGTGAAAAACGGCGAATTCGGCCCGGTGATCGAAGCCGCGCTGGCGCAGCCCGGATTCCCGGCGGACGGGCCGGAAAAGAAGATCATGGTCGGCTTCGGCCACGACGCGGTCGCTTCGGTGGCCGAAACGGTGGCAGGCGCGGTGAAGGCGGGGAAGATCCGCCACTTTTTCCTGATCGGCGGCTGTGACGGCGCGAAGCCGGGACGCAACTATTACACCGAGCTGGCCGAAAAGGTGCCGCTGGATTGCGTGATCCTGACGCTCGCGTGCGGAAAATACCGCTTCAACAAGCTGGACTTCGGCGACATCGGCGGGATTCCGCGGCTGCTCGACGTCGGCCAGTGCAACGATGCTTATTCGGCGGTGCGCATCGCGTCGATGCTGGCGGCGGCGTTCCACTGTTCGATCAACGACCTGCCGCTGACGATCATCCTGTCGTGGTACGAGCAGAAAGCGGTCGCGGTGCTGCTGACCTTGCTTTCGCTCGGCGTGAAGAATATCAAGCTCGGCCCGTCGCTTCCGGCGTTCGTGTCGCCCGCGACGTTGCGGCTTCTCGTCGAGAAGTTCAACATCGGGCCGGTCACCACGCCGGACGAGGACATCGCCGCCGCCCTGAAGTAGGCGGAGCGCGGCATCAGGGCAGGGGGATGTATTGAACCTGCCCGGTGGGCCGGAGGCTTTTCCCGCCGCAGTTGACGGCGGGAGAGACCTCCGGCTTCGTCGTCCAGAGCGCGAGTACCCGGCCTCCTTCGGCGCGCTCGAAGATCAGCGCCTGAACTTCCGGCGGCAGGCCCGGCAGCCGGCTTGCGAATTTCGGGGCGCGTCCGAGGGCGGCGGTCATCGCCCGGTAGGCGCGGTAGGCGGGCTTGGGAGTGTAATCCCAGCGCACCAGCCCGAAGTTGTGTTCGCGTTCGGCGGGGGAGGTGCCGTCGTTGTGGAAGTTGTAATAGAACAGCTTTTCCACCCCGTTGGCAAGATAACTCAGATAGAGCGTCTGCAGCAGATCGGCCTGCTCCTGCTCGGTGATTCCGCCCGCGAACTGCATCGTGCAGCCGAGCACGGCCCCTTTCCAGTCCCCGAAAGTATAGAGCGCCAGTCCCTGCCCGATGGAGTTCCCGTTGCCGTCGAGCGCGTCGACCAGCGGAGTATAGGTGTCGCCTTTTTTCAGGTTGTCCGGGGTCAGGAAACGGGTCACGTAGATGTTTTTCAGGTCGATGATGCCCGCCGCTTTGCCCGCTTCGAGGGTTTTGACGCGGGTGGTCTGCTTCGGCAAACCGGGTTTGGTCCACCACGCCTGAAAGCCGATGCGGAAACCGGGATGCAGTTCGGAGGCTGCCCCGCGCAGCGCCCAGTTCCCCTTGTCGTTGCGGTAGCGGAGGTTGTAGAGCGGCACCTCGCCGAACGCGAGCAGGATGCCGCCGCGCCGGAGATAACTCTGCATCGGCTTCAGGAACGGTTCCTCCAGCGTGATGTGTTCGGTGGCGATCATCACCGGCAGCCGGGCCGGATCGGCGGCGGCGAGCTGCTGCGGCGTGACCGGGGCGATCCGGACGCCGGGCAGCCAGGAGCGGGTGGTTTCAAAATCCCGGTCCGGGAACTCCTGGGACACCGGCGCGCCGACCGTCAGCTCTCCGGCGGGCAGTTTCCTGCCGATTTGCTCCGCGGCGAACCGGATCGCCCGGATCAGCGCATCGGGCTGCTGGGAGATCAGGTTGCTGCGGTGGCTGGGACCGCCGCATTCGGTGATCCAGACCGGCTTCGCACTGTCGCCGTGCCGTGCCATCACCTGCCGGAATTTCGCCATGCTGCGGGCCTGGAAGGGACTGGAGTCCGGCCCCTTGCCGTAAGGATGCACGGCGACGAGGTCGAAGTATTTTCCGGCTCCGGCGGCGTAAAGATCCGCGAGATAGCTCGCCTCCCAGCCGCACAGCCCGCCGACCATCACCTGATTGGCGGGATCGGCCTTTTTCAGCTCTTCATGGGCGATTTTGAGCAACTGCGCATATTGTTCCGCGTTGGGCTGGGGCTTCCAGAAACCGCCGTCCGGCTCGTTCCAGATTTCCCAGACCCTGATCCTGCCTTTGTAGTGTTCGGCGGCGGCCCGCACGAAGTTGCGCCATTCGCCGGGATGCTTGTAGAGTGGGACCGCGTCGGGACGGCAGGACTGGATCTCCCAGTCGTAGCCGGAGAGGATCGGCAGCAGCGAAATTCCGGTCCCGTCCAGTTTGGCGAGCAGCGCGTCGCAGGCGCTGAAGTCGTAACTGCCCTTGGTGCGGGCCACGCGGGAGAACTGCAGGTCGGTGCGCAGCATGGTGATGCCCGCCTCGCGCATCATCGCGACCTCTTTGTCGATGTGGTCCCATTCGTAGCTTTTCATCGGATGGGCGGCGATGCCCCACGGGGATGCTGCCGCGCCGGAGGAAAGGACGGCGGAGGCGGCGGCCGCCAGGAAAAGGGTGCGTAAAATCGTCATGATGTGGTTTCCTGAAATTGGGTGGTCACTGGAGGACGGTGAAGCGGACATAGCTCTCGGAGATGAACTGCCGCGGCTTCATCGGCAATTGCTGGATCTGCGCCAGCGTCAGCGAGGCGGTGTGCCCGTCGACGAAGGAGAGCTGCGTTCTGCCGTTGTGGCCGAGCCAGATGCCGCCGCCGTTGGAGCTGCTGTCGCCGGCGTAGTCGGCGCGCCAGTAGTAGGCCGCATAGGGGGTGTTCTGCAAGCTGGTGTCGGCGTAGAGGTGAAGTTCCGACGGGCGTTTGATGCGCGACAGGGCGTAACCGCCGAAGTAGCCGCCTCCCTTGACGTAGAAGTCGCCGGTGAGCGGCTTCATCTTCTGGTAGGCGGTGGTTTCCTCATAGAGCGGGATGTAGAAGCCGTTGGTGTTCCAGTTGCCGTAGTCCTTGCGGAGGTAGGAGCCGGAAAGCGGGCACTGGAAGGTCTGCCGCGCCGCGAACGTGAGGTACTCCGGGAAAGCCGGGTTGCGGGTGAAGGTCTGTCCGGCCGAGGCGGAGAAATCCCAGACGCCGCCGGTCAGCACTCCGCTGAACGGCGTGCCGTCGGAGGCCTTCCAGACCATATAGTTGCGGTAGTCGTTGGAGTACAGGATCTGGGCCGCCATGACCTGTTTGTGATTGGCGGCGCAGAGCGCCATCTTGGCGCGTTCCCGGGCCTTGTTCAGCGCGGGCAGCAGCATGGAGGCAAGCACGGCGATGATTGCAATCACAACGAGCAGCTCGATCAGGGTGAAATGTCTTTTCATGGTTTGAATTCCTTCAGTTGAGGTTAAGGTTTTTTACGGTGGCGCCGTGATGGATTTCCGGGGTGATTTTACAGGCGAACGGGATGCCGGGCGTGTGGTCGAAGTGGGCCCGGATCGCCTGAATGGCGCAATGGGCGATTTTATCCCGGCGGCTGTTGACCGAGGTGAGGCCGGGGATGGCCGGCGTGACGCTGTGTTCGAGCGAAATCACGCTGAGATCGCCGGGAACGGAGAGGCGGTGTTCCCGGATCGCGCGCAGCACCTCCCGGGTCGGGTCCTCGGAAACCGTGAAAAGCCCGGTGAACGGCGGCTCCGGGTTGGCGTCGAGATAGGCCGAAAAGAACTCATAGCTTTTCGCCGGAGAGTTTTCGCCGGAACGGATGCCCGGATTCAGCAGTTCCACGGGGAGCCGGTAGGCTTCCGCGCATTTCAGGAAGCCGCTGATACGTTCCCGCACCACCCGGAAGTCCGGTTCGGTCTGGAGCAGCGCGAGCTTGCGGTGTCCGTTCATCAGCAGATGGGTCGCGGCCAGCACGCCGCAGAACTCGTTGTCGCTGTCGACATAGCGGCAGTTTTCCACCGGAATCGAGCAGTTGATCAGCACCACCGGCACCGGCTGGAGCATCAGTTGGTTGAGCTGGGCGGCGGTGATGGAGTCCAGCCCGAACGGCGAGAAGATGATCGCGTCGGCGCGCACGTCGCTCATCCGGGCGATTCCCTCCGGGTTTTCCCCGAACAGGATCACTTCATGCTCGAAACCGGCTTCGGCGGCCTCCTGCGTGAGCAGCCGGGTGAACTCGTGCCGGACGCCGAAGTTTCCGGCGGGCAGGATCGAAACGATCCTGCCGTAACGGCGGTCGCGCCGCACGAAGTAGCCGGAACGGTCGCGCGCTTCGAGCACGCCCGATTCGCAGAGCCGTTCGATCGCCTGCTTCACCGTGATCTGGCTGACGCCGAACTCCTCCATGATCTGCCGGACCGAAAGGAACTTCTCGCCCGCATTCAATTTCTGGCAGCGGTCCTTCAGGCCGAGCATCAGCTGGTCGGCGCGGTTGAATTTGGGGTTTTTCATCGATAATCCGTTTTTTCTGTATTTATTTTGAACACAGTTATAGTATGAACCATTTTGATGAAAATGTCAATACTGTATTCAAAAAAAATACAATTTTTTTGGGAAATTTCTTTTGTCCCGATGAAAGCGGTCCGGTGTACGGCTCGATAAAATGACATGATCTGTATATGGATTGTACATAATTTGTATATCATGATGGAAGAAAATCTGTCTGTCCTCCTCGGAAAACTGTTGGCACGGTTATTGCTATTCTCCTTTCAGGCAGCGCCGTTAACCGGAAACTAACGGTTTCCTGACGGCGGCCTAAACGGCGCGGCTTCCGTTTTCGGAAGAGGCGGTTATAGTAAAAGTACCGAAGAACATGAATTGGTTCCACTGCTTTGGGGAGGAAAAAACATGATATTGACTCCGTTGATTCAATCGTTTCGTCCGTCCGCTTGTTCTGCCGAATGGCGGGGATTTCTGCCGCACCTGGCCCGCCGGCATGAGCCGGTGCTGGCCGAACAGGAGCATTTCCGGCTGAAGCTGGCGGAGACTCCCGCGGAAGTCGCCGCCGCCCAGAAGCTGCGTTACCGGGTGTTCAAGCAGGAGCAGGGGCGGCTCGCCAACTGCAACGACGGCATCGACCGCGACCGCTTCGACCGCCACTGCCGCCACCTGATCGTGACGGAAAAGGAACGGGGCCGGATCGTCGGAACCTACCGGGTGCTCTCCGGCGCCGGAGCGGCGGCGGCCGGCGGTTTCTACTCGGAGGAGGAGTTTGAGGTGCACGGATTGCGGCAGCTTCGCGGCGAAGTGTGCGAAGTCGGACGTTCCTGCGTGGACCCGGAATTCCGTTCCGGCGCGGTGGTCGCGCTGCTGTGGAGCGGACTGGGTGCCCTGCGTCGCCGCCCGGAACCGGGGCGCGGCTGGTTGCACCGGTACGCGGGGCGCCGGCGTTCGGAAAAACCGGCGTTCCACTACCTGTTCGGTTGCGTGAGCCTGGAGGAACGCGATCCGGTCGCCGCGCTGGCGCTCTATGAATATTTCAAGCGCAACGACATGGTCTGCACCCGGCTGCAGGCGGCGCCGCGCCCCGGCTTCGAGCTGGACCGGGTTTCACCGGCGGAGGTGATGCGGTACTTCGAGGAGCACGAAAAGCAGATGGAACGGACGCTGCCGCCGCTTTTCAAAGGCTACATCAAGCTCGGCGCCAGAATCTGCGGTGCTCCCGCCTATGACCGGGAATTCGGCACGATCGACTTCCTGATCCTGCTGGATATGCGCGAAATGCCGGAGCGTTACGCCCGCCGCTTCCTGAATTGAGCTTGGGAGCGGGGATTTCGCTCCTCTGGAGCGAGCAGGGCGCTTCGCCCCTGCACCCCGACCGGCAAGGTGCCGGCGCCGAATA
>ENA-UOJS01000986-UOJS01000986.1-human-gut-metagenome-genome-assembly--contig:-C74-NODE-986-length-26124-cov-9.112854_pt1 | contig 26124 bp, 25 predicted proteins | sample MGYA00242355_ERZ723902 | MGnify/ENA metagenome assembly ERZ723902
CGGCACTGAAGCCGACAACTCCATCATTTTCGGTTGTCACTTTTTTAGCAGCCCTCGTAAATAATCTACTGAGTTCAGTGCCGCTATTTTGTTGTACTTCACTGCTTTGAACACCCTTATTGTCATCGGAAATGTTGTCGTTGGTATGGTTGCAACCGACAGAAACGATAAGTAAGATGACTACACTTAATACGAGAAACAAACTGCGCAAAATAAATCTTACCATAACAGTACCTCCTATTCGATAGGTGCATAGTGAATCCTCATTACATCTCCATTATCATAGAATCTAACAAAATAGAGTACACCTTCGATCTCATATACAGAGATCATTTTGCCGGTTTTACAGTCATGATCAGTTTCTATGAGGAAACAAGAATCACATTTTTTGATTTTCTCCAACGTATTGGACATTTCTTGGTTTTGATTGATCTTATCAGTAAATGCGGCATCTGCAAGAAAACCTTCGCTGTATACAATGGCCGGCGGAACGGAAGAAGACTCTTTATATAAAGTATCATATATGTATATATTTCCGTTCTTGATATTAATGTCAAGCGAATACTCCCAGGATATACCGGGATTGATATAAGGTTCGGCACTGAAGCCGACAACTCCATCATTTTCGGTTGTCACTTTTTTAGCAGCCCTTATAAATAATCTAACGAGTTCAGTGCCGCTATTTTGTTGTACTTCACTGCTTTGAATATCCTTCGTGTCATTGGGAATGTTGTCTTCGGTATGGCTGCAACCGACAGAAACGATAAGTAAGATGACAACACTCAATACGAGAAACAAACCGCGCAAATTAAATTTTGACATAACAAAACCTCCTTTACTGAATATGAATTTGAAAATAAATTGGATTGCTTCATTAAATAATGCGGGATAACTTTTTTCGAAGTTATCAAAAAGCGCACAGACTTGATCGAAGCAAAATCCGATCGGGTCTGTGCGCTTTATTACCTCGCCATTATTCACTTGAAACATAATTTCTTCACGAAAAACTCGGCGGTAATCAGCATTCCAGTTGTCGGGTTTCGCTTCTAATCATACAACTATTTTATTGCATCAACATTATATCATACAAAATGTTTTTTGTCAAGTATATTTCCAAAAAATTTAAACAAGCGTAAATTCTCAAAGTAAATGCAACAGTAGCAAAGCCGTTGCATTTAGTATGAGAACGTACGCTCACCGGGTAGATCGCGGCTGTCCTCCGCTCCGGCGCCCGCCGACAGGAAAAGCGATATTATATCCTCGGCGCTGACGCTCTCTCTGCCCTCGAATTGCTCAAGCAGATATTCGCTTATAAACGGCAGAGCCTCGTCCGGAATATTTATCCCATGCTCGGCTGCGACGCTTTTTATGCCCTCGGCGAGCTTCGCTTCTGCGTCGTCCCCCGGCTCCGCCGAAAGAGCATCGCTCACCCGCTCGGCGAGCGCGCCGGCAAGCTCATTGCCACTTTCGGTGCCGTCTCCGGTTATACCGAACTCGCCGCCGAGATAGGAGATGCCCGAATTGACGGCATATTCGGCAAGCGGCGCAAACATGCGGCTGCCCTTTACTATATCGACAAATCTGCTTATGACCCCGCTCTCAAGTATTTTTGCGGCAATATCCTCATCGTCGCCGGACAGGATGTCGCGGCAGGATATCATCAGCTTTGCCAGCTCGCCCACCGTTTTTATCTCAACGTCAAGATCGGCGGGGGTTATATCCGCCACCGTGCCGAGAAAGCGGTCAAACACCGGTGCGACGCTCGGATCGAGCTGGGGTCTTGCCGTTCCGAGGAACTCACCGCCGGACGTCCACTTTGCCGCCATGCTGTGCAGGGCGTCCGCAATTACGTTTTTGATGATACCGTTATTTGAGAGCGCGGAGGTCAGTCGGTCTATCGCGCGTGACTGCGACTCGCCGTACCCGTCCGGGCTTATGTTTACAAACGGTATGATATCTATCGCGGTGCGTGCAAGCATAGGCACCTCGGCGCAAAGCGTGTATTTCTCGCCGCCTACGTTGACTGTGGTTATGCGGTCAAACACCGCTTTCCCGCCGCACTGACTGAGAACGCCGCAAAATCCGCTGCCTGAAAGCGGCGCGGCAAAATGGAAATATCCGTCGCGCACGTCGCTGTATCCGTCGGGAAGCACCTCGACGTCCTCGACTGCGATCTCGGCGGCATATGCGTCGGCGGCGGCAAAGGCATCGGATACCAATCCGATGTATCCCACGATCGGGATGCATATCGCCGATACGATGATAAGCCCGCGCACCGTTCCGCAAAGAAAGCCGCAAAGGTTCGACGCCGCCCGGCTTTCGCCCTCGTCGCTGTTATCTGCGGCAACTTCCGCATTTCCGGACTTTTCAGCCGCGCGTTTGCGGCTGCGTTTTACCGCCCAGATAACTATCGCCGTGGCAACGGAGAAAAAGATCAGCAGCATTATAAACAGCGAAACGAATCTGAGCGGCGCGATGAGCGCCGTTGAGACTGCCTCCAAAAGCTTTGCAAGCGTGGGGATATCCTCGGCGATCCCGAAGGTAGTATCGCTCTGCGAGATCATCGCGCTCAACCGGCGGGTGATGCCCGAGGTCAGCGTTACGAACGGCACGGTGAGAAAGACCGCCGCCGCAAACGCCGCAACAGCAGTCGCAATGTGTATCGCCGCCCGCTTGCCGCCGCGCGCCAGACCGATAAGTCCGCCTACGACGGCAAATATACAAGCCGTTACGGTGATCCCGATCGATATATGTTCGTATGTGATGTCCATATTGACTTCTCCCGAATTTACAGAATCATTTTTTCGCGCGTTGTTAATAAATTATACAATACATCTGCGTTTCTGTCAATATGCGAAGCATCAATTGCCGGAATATCTGTAAAGCATGCTCGGTCTGCCGCCGGTCTCGTAGTTCATTCTGCCGGATATCTGCCCGCGCTCGATAAGATACCCCATATACCGCTTTACGGTGACGCGGGAAAGCCCCACGCGGTCGGCTATCTCCTCGCCGGTCATTTCCGCGCCGCCGCAGCCGCGCAGAAAGTCGCATATCGTTGATAGCGTCTGATCCTGAATGCCCTTCGGCAGCTCGTTCCCCGCCGCGGTGGGCGCGTGCCTGCCGCCGCCAAGCATTAGGTCGATATGCTCCTGACTCAGCTCCGGCATATCGTGAAGCACCGCGCGGCGGCTGTGGAAATTATCGAGCGCCTCGCTGAAGCGCTCGGCGGCAAAGGGCTTTATGAGATAATCCACCACGCCCAGCTCAAGCATTTTTTCTATCGTTTCGCCGTCGTTGGCGGCGGTCACTGCGATCACGGACACGTGCACATTCTGCTCGCGCAGGCGGCGCAGAAGCTCCATGCCGCCGATCTTCGGCATATAAAGATCAAGGATAACAAGGTCGATCCTGTGCGTGCCCGACGTGAGATATTCAAGCGCCGCCGCGCCGTCGCGACAGACGGCAGCCACGTGAAAGCGCCTGTCAGCCGACACATACTGCCGGTTTATCATCGCCACCATAGGATCGTCCTCTACTATCAGCACATCGTACATCAGCTAACCCTCCCGTCGTCGGTCACAGTCACGGTAAAGGATGTCCCCACCCCCGGCTCGGATTCCACCGTCACACTGCCGCCGTGCTTTTCGACCGTTTCTTTTACAATATAAAGTCCCTTTCCTCTGCCCTCTCCCTTGGTGGAGAAGCCGTCGCCGAATATCGCGTCCAGCTTATCCGGCTCTATGCCGCCGCCCGTGTCGTCCACGTTCAGCAGCAGCGCATGAGGTTGAGTGAATATCCCCACCGTCAGCTCGCGCGGCGTACCGTCGGGAGCCGCATTCATTGCCTCCATGGCGTTGTCGGTCAGGTTGCCGATCACCGTAACGAGCTCTCCGGACGGCAGATATATATCGGAACGCGAAAGATGACTCCCCGCCGCGAGCGAAAAGCGTATGTTCAGCTCGGCGGCGCGCGCATATTTGCCGATGAGCAGCGCCGCGACCGACGGGTCCTCGATATTTTTTACGATATTGTTTATCACCGTCTGCTGGATCGACGTGACGCCCATGATATACTCGCACGCACGGTCGGTCTCGCCCATGCGGACCAGCCCGAGGATAACGTGCAGCTTGTTAACAAAATCATGGTTGTTCGCCCGCATGCTTTCGACCATGTACTTCACGCCCGAAAGGTCCTCCATCAGCTTGGTGAATTCGGTGCGGTCGCGCAGGATCGCAACAGCGCCCTCGGTCCCCTTCTCGCCGTCCACCGGGAGAATATCCGCCATGACCTCGTTACCGCATGACGTTTTGACCGTAACGCCGGTGATACGGCGCGAGGTGGACACGACCTCGCTCACGGGGAGAAAGTCAGCCTCGCCATCGCCTATGATATGCCGCGCCGCGGAGTTGAGATAGACCGCCTTGCCGTTTTTATCAAACGCCGCGATGCCCTCCTCAAGCGATTCGAGTATATTGTCACGCACGTTGAACATGGCACTGAAAACATCCGGCTCGTATCCGTGCAGGCGGCGCTTTATGCGGTTTGAAAGCTGAACCGAAAGCGCCAGTGCCAGCGCTATAACGAGCGCGGCGGCGCCGATATGCACCGCGGCGGTGGTGATGATTATACGGTTTATGTTCTGGCGCAGCATTACCGCCAGAACAAAGCCGGAATAGCTGCCGTTGGCAGCGTAGATCGCGGCATATGCGCGGCGCTGTGATCCAGAGGGACCGACGTCGCTTGTAACGAGCAGCTTGCCTGCCGAAAAATCCGGCACGCTGCCGTCATAGACGGTACCGATAAGCGAATGCGCGGTGTGATACCGCCGCACGCCGTCGGGTCCCACGACCGAGATGACGTCGATATTTGAAAGCGCACTGCCGAGAGAATCGAGGTACGGCGTTATCATGGCGTCGTCCGCCACCGCCTGCGAGCGCGCTACAGCCTCGGCTATGTTTTGCAGGTTCTGATCGAGCCGCCGCTCCTCGGAGCGGATGCTTACAAATATACTTATCGCCGCTATCGTTACCGTCATTGCCGATGCAAGCACCAAAAGCGTTCCGAATATCTCGCGCCCGATACTGCGCGGCGCGCGCTGCTTTTTTTCCTTCGAGATCATGGCCATTTTCTCACCCCGTTTTTTCTTCCTATTATAATAATATCATATTTGAGGCGTTTTGAAAATACCCAAAGGCAAAAAAGCACCACTTTTGTAAGTAAAAAAAGTGAGTGCGGAGCTTTTCCTGTTCAATAATTTCAAATGGATTGCCTTTTTTACGCATCGGGTGTAGAATATGCACGTAAGAAAAAGCAACCCCAAGGAGCAATAAAAATCATGGACACATTCGTAAGCATTATGGAAACAATGATGGTCGTATGCTTTGGCATATCGTGGCCGCTCAACATCGTAAAGGCATGGAAGTCACGCACCGCCAAGGGCACGAGCCTTCTCTTCTATTCATTTATATGGATCGGCTACATCTTCTCGCTGGCAGGCAAGTCCGCTCTTATCATAGCGGCGGCGCCTCAGCCCTGGTATGTCACCGTCAAGTGGTACGTAATGTTCTTCTACGTTGTCAATATCATAATGGTCACCACCGGTATCGCGATCTATTTCCGTAACCGTGCGCTTGACCGCCGCGCGGGCAAGGTCAATGAGGATGTGCCCGTAACCTCTTCCGAAAGCAAAAGATCCGCCGCCAAAACCGCGGCTTGAAGCAAATAAAAAACGAAAGGATGCCTTGTCATGATGAACAACACCGATCTTTACCGCAGAGAACTGAAGGAATACCGCGCCCTTAACCATGTTGCAGAGTGCGGAGGTGTGGTGCTTTTCGGCTCCACATTTGCAAAGGAAATGCCCGTTTGCGAGCTCAAGCAGGCGTTCGGCATTGACCGTAACATCTACAACCGCAGCTTTTACGACCTCTCGGTCTTTGACGCAGCCGCTGTCGCCGACGAGTGCGTCCTTCCGCTTGAGCCCTCCAAGGTGCTCGTCAATCTCGGCGAGACCGACCTCGTGCGCGGTCTGCACAGCATTACCGAGATAACCGATGCCTGCGAAGCGCTTGTAAAAAAGCTGCGCTCGACGCTCCGCTGCGAGGTCGTGGTCGTTTCCGTTTGCGGCAGTGACGATGTACGCCCCGCCGAGCTGAACCGCCGCCTTGAGGCTATGGCAAAGAAGTGCGGCTGTGCATACGCCGACATCGCTTCCGCCGCTGCAGCCGAGGAGCCGGAGCTTGATGCTTTTGCCGGTCTGCGTTGCTTTATGCTCGACCGCATAGGCTTCTGCGATGCCATCCGCGCCGGCATCTGAGCCTTGATGCTTTAATACTGACTGCGGAGCTGCTGCGCACCGGCGCGGCGGCTCCGCTTTTTTTGCGCGACCGGTACTGACGCCGGAGGCGCAGTGCGTGCCATTTTTGAGGACAATTTTTGTCCCCAAAAAGCCCACTATTGTCTTGAAATTCAGCATAAATTGTCTTATAATGTACTTGTGATATTCAGGGGGAGAAGCTAAACTTCCGCCTACATTTGTCGAAAGGAATACTGACATGTCTCTTACAGATCAAAAAATCAACGGTAAAAAAGGCTGTGCCGTTATCGGTTACGGCGGAATGGGTGGCTGGCACACCCGCCATCTGCTTGAAAGCGATGTGGCTTATCTTACCGGAATTTACGATATAAAGCCGGAACGCGCCGAGCTCGCACGCGAAAACGGCATTTATGCCTACCCCTCGTATGAGGCGGTGCTTGCCGACCCCAAGGTCGATTTTGTGACTATTGCCGTTCCCAACGAGCTTCACGCTCCGCTTGCGATACAGGCTCTCCGCGCGGGCAAGCACGTTATATCCGAAAAGCCGGTAACGCTTTCGCTCAACGAGCTTGACTCGGTGATAAAGGTCGCCGATGAATGCGGAAAGCTCTTTACCGTACACCAGAACCGCCGCTTTGACGTTGACTATCTTATGATGAAGCAGGTCTACGCCTCCGGCGTGCTTGGCGATGTTTTTGGCGTTGAGTCCCGCTATCAGGGCTCCCGCGGCATACCCGGCGACTGGAGAGGTCACAAGGAGCACGGCGGCGGAATGCTTTACGACTGGGGCATCCATCTTATCGACCAGATGCTCGGCATAGTTTACGACCGCAAGATAGAAAGCATTTTCTGCCGGCTTGAGCACATAACCAACGATGAGGTGGACGACGGCTTTAAGCTCGACCTTTACTTTGAGGGCGGTCTTGACGCGCGCGTTGAGGTCGGCACCTCTCACTTTATCAGCCTGCCGCGCTTTTACATGACCGGCAGACGCGGCACCGCCGAGGTCAATGACTGGCGCGACCGCACCCGCATCGTGACCTGCCGCGAATGGCACGAGGATGATGTAAAGCCCGTTGTGACATCCGCCGGACTTACCAAGACAATGGCTCCGCGCGATGAAAAAACCGTCGATGAAAGCTGGCTCGACAGACCCGAATCGGACGTTCACGATTTCTACCGCAACTTCACACGTGCGATGGACGGCAAGGAGCCTCAGCTCGTATCGCATGAGCAGATGCGCCGCGACCTTGAAATAATCGAGGCGGCATTTGAATCCGACAAGCAGGGACGTATCATCCCGTTTGACGATCGCCACTTCGGTAAATAAAATATAAGCTAAGAGAAGCACGGGACGACAATTTATTTGTCGTCCCGTGTCACATTTTCCCGCATTGGGCATAAAATATTAATGAGGACGGCAAGAAGCCGCTCCCGAAAAAATATAAGGAGGGTATGTTATGAACTGCCTTTGCAACTTCTTTGAGAACAACGAGTGCCTCATCTGGATAATCATCGCCCTTATCGTCCTTTCCAGCCTCACCAACAACGGCTGCGGATGCTGCGGCACCGAGCATACCGGCGGCTGCGGCTGCGGCTGTGGCTGCAACTGAGCCGGCAACCGGCTCACGCACGGACGTATTGAAAATAACGGCTGAATAAAAAACAGGATAGGGGCTGTTAAAAAACTTGCGTTTTTTAACAGCCCCATAACCATCATATATCTGCGGGTGACCCGCTTTTTATTTTTCCAAAGAAAGCACGGCAAAGCAGTTTTTTAACAACCCATGTTTATTTTCCGCTCTGACCGTAATACGCGCCGGCGCCATGCTTGCGCTCATAGTGCTTATCGCTGATATGGCGCGGCAGAAGTTCCGCATTCGGCGCAAGCTCTCCGGTGATGTACGCCATTTTGGCGACCTCCTCGGTAACCGTAGCGTTATATACCGCCTCATCCGCGTCGCGCCCCCATGCGAAGACGCCGTGGTGCGCAACAAGGCAGGCGGGTATGCCGCGCGCGTCGCTCACCGTTTCGTTTATCACGACTCCGGTGTTCTTTTCGTACTCGTCCATTTCATCCGGGCGGAGCGAGCGAGCACAGGGAATGTCACCGTGGAAATAATCCGCGTGCGTCGTGCCGTATATCGGCACGGCGCGGCATGCCTGCGCAAACGCAGTGGCGTACGTGGAATGCGTATGCACCACGCCGCCGATCTCGGGATGCGCGCGGTAAAGCTCGACGTGCGTAGGCATATCGGTGGACGGACGAAGCCGCCCCTCAACGATCCTGCCCTCGCCGTCAATGACCACCATATCCTCCGGGCGCATATCCTCGTATTTCACGCCGCTCGGCTTTATTACAATGTAACCGCTCTCGCGGTCGATCGCGGAGACGTTCCCCCACGTAAAAAGTACAAGACCGTGCCGCACAAGGTCGATATTGGCGCGGCAGACCGTCTTTTTCAGTTCCTCAAGCATTTTTCTCTCCGGCAAGGCGGCAAAGCGGAAGATATTTTTTGTATCCCGCGAGATATGCCGCGCATTTTTTCATTTCACGCTCATCAGCCATGAGCGTTTTGCGGACGGCGCCCTCAAAAACGCCGTCGAGCCAACAGGCAAGGTCGCCCCCGCCGCAAAGCACGAACGCGGCAAGCAGAGCTATGCCCCACGCGCCTCCGGCATCGGAATTTTCATTCACCGTCACAGGCACGCCGAGCATCGCCGAGGTCGCGAGCTGTCCCACGCGCTCGGTCTTGTAAAAGCCGCCGTGCGCGGTAACGGAATCCACCCGCGCGCCCTCGCGCGCAAGTATTTCGGTGCCGAGCGTCAGCGCCGACAGCGCCGAATATATCTGCATCTGCATGAAATTCGCAAGGTCGGTCCTGCCGCCCTCTCCGGTCACGATGAGCGGCGCGCCGTGGGAGGTCCCCGCCAGCGGCTCGCCCGATATATGGTTGTAGCCGACAAGCCATCCTACATCCGGGGCGCTCTCAGCCGCCTTTTCGAACAGCATATCGAAAAGCGCGTGCTTATCCGGCTTCGCGCCGCACATTTCGGCGACCTCGGCGAATATCCCGACCCATTCGTTCAGCCACGACGTGCAGTTGTTGGTATGCACCAGCGCCGCCGGTGTGCCGTCCGGCGCGGCTATGACGTCTATCTCGTCGTAGCGGCGCGAAAGCGGTCCTTCGAGCATAACGGTGAGATTAGCCGACGTGCCTGCCGAAAGATTGGCTCTTCCGGGGCGGATCGAGCACGTTGCCGCCATTCCCGTCTGCATATCGCCCTCCGGCGGGCAGAATACCGCCCCCGGCTCAAGCGTTCCGGTAGGATCTATGTACGCTGTGCCCTCCGGCGTGAGCCTTCCGGCAGGCTCGCCCGCCATGAGTATGCGCGGTAGCAGCAGCCCGGCATCTGTGTGAAAGCCATGCTGCGACAGCATACCGTTGAATATTCCAAGCATTCGCGCGTCGTACGCGCCGCCGCTCACCGGGAACATTCCGCTTGCATCTCCGATGCCGAGCACATCCTCGCCCGTGAGCATGAAATGCAGATATCCCGCCAGCGTCGTCATATGAGCCACGCGCCCGACGTGCTCCTCGCCGCGAAGCACCGCCTCGTAAAGATGCGCACAGCTCCAGCGTTCGGGGATATTGAAGTCGAATGCCTGCGAAAGCTCCGCGGCGGCGCGCGCCGTGTCGGTGTTGCGCCATGTGCGGAAGGGCACGAGCAGCCGCCGCTCGCCGTCAAAGGCAAGATAGCCGTGCATCATCGCCGACACGCCGACCGCACCCAGCCGCCTTATCGGTCCGCCGAACGCCCTTGTGAGCGCGCGGAAACTCTCGCGCACGCCCTCGCGCACCTCGTCGAGCGGATATGTCCACCAGCCGTCAAGCAGCCGGTTCTCCCAGACCGACGAGCCGGACGCCAACAGCCTGCCGCGCCCGTCGGTAAGCACGGATTTTATTCGTGTTGAGCCAAGCTCTATCCCGAGAACGAGTCCCGGCATTTCCTTTTCCATTCTCTCACCCGAGGCGGAACACCGCCGCTATCGCATTGTGATCGGAGGGATATATCTTTCCCTTGTAAAGCCCCGTATGGACGCGATATTCGGTGATCTCCGTTCCTTTTGTAATAAAGATGTAGTCAAGCACCGAGCCTTTGCCCTCGCCCAGATGGTTATAGGTGGGCGCAGTGTCGCGCGCGGCGGCATCGGTGCGTGAATCGGCAAGCACTGCCGCCATTTTAGAATGCACCTCGGAGGTCTCGCCCGAGTTGAAGTCACCCGTGACCGCAACGGTGCAGCTGTAACGCGACAGAAGGTCGATAAGCACGTCCGCCTGCTTCAGACTCGCCTCATTCGAGGCGTTGTCAAGATGCACCGAGACTGCAAGCACCTCGCGTCCCGTGGCTTTTTCGCGCAGGAGCGCATAGGTCGCCGTGCGGACGCGCTTGGACATTGAAAATTTTGTGTCCGGAACGCCGGGCGTTTCCGAGAGCCAGACGGTATCCCCTTCGACAAGCGTGAACCGGTCGGTCCGGTAATAAATATTATTGTAGGTCTCGGTATATCCGCTTTCGGCATTTCCCTTGCCCACCGTGGCATAAAATCCGCCGAGCTTTGAATTGAGGTAAAGGATCCACTTCTCCTTGCCCTCCTGAATGCCGAAGAAATCGGGCATTTCGTCAGCTATCACCCAAAGCACCGCAGGCTGACGCTGTGTGATATCGGCGCCGCCGAGAACATTGAAGCTTATGGCGCGCACCGTATCATCCGCGCTGTATTCGAACGCAATCTCCCCGTCCTTTATTTCAAGCGCGGTAAGAGAATCAAGCTCCGCGGCAAGTCTGTTCATGGCAAAAACCAGTGACGCCTGATCGCGCCCGACCAGCGCCGCCTTGCCCGCCACCGAGGTCAGCACCGCCGCGCGGTCGCCCAGCACGCCGGCATACTCCGGAGAGATCTCCACAGTTGTGAGCAGGATATCCGCCGCTTCGCCTTCTCCGGCGACCGTCGCCTCATATCCGTAGCATTCGGTAACGGTATCGGCAAGTATGCCCACCGCCTCGCGGGTAAATGATTTCGTGTCCGGAAGTCCGAACCTTATATTTTTCATTTCCTTTTCTCCGTTGAGTGTGATCGATCCGAGCCGGCTCGACGCGTAATACACAAGCGGCTTGCCGAGCGTGATCCCATCGTCCGCCCTGAGCAGCATTTTTTCGATAAATCCGTTCACCGCGTTCTCTGTCGCCGCATCGCTACCGCCGATGAACCATAATTTTTTGCCCTCGGCGCCCACAAACCAGTCGCCGGTGCGATGCGCATCGGTCCCCCACGCTTCGGGCACGCCGCGCGAGGTATTGCCGATGACCATTTCGGTCTCCGCGACCTCCCCGTCGTCGGCAGTGACCTCAAGATCAATACCGAGGCGCAGTCTGAAGGCATAGGCAAGCGTCAGCGCCGCTTCGCGTTCACCCGACGTTGCGTTGCTGCCGATCACTATGACGTACCCTGCGGCGTCGCCGCGCGTAAAGGTAAGCGGCGGCTCGGCGGAGGTCACGGTGCTGTCGTCGCCTCCGTTATTCCCGCCATTGCAGGCGGCAAGGCAGAGCACCGCGGCGAGCATTGCCGCCAAAGCGGCAAAACGAGCTTTTATTTTCATCATTGTATTTCCGGTATCACCGTTATCAAACGAATGACTTGAAGTACTGGTCAAGCTGTGTTGTGGGCGGACGCAGCGGGTCGCAGTATTTGCGCGGCCAGAGCGTTCCAGCCTGTTTTTCCTCCGCGGTACGGCGTGCGCCGTAGGACTTGCAAACGACGCCCTTTATGCGTGCGCCGGGCGTCACGCACCCGCCGGCGATTATATCCTCCTTGCGGAACACCGCAAGCTGTATCTCCTTATCGCCGTAGCGCTCGCGGTCATAGACCGCATACACCTTTCCGTCCCCATCCACGAACGCATCGGGATAAGCCACCGATGAGCGCTCATCGAGCATCAGCACCTCGTCATACGAGCGTCCCTCGTCGTGCGACAGAAGGACTGCCATATTGTTCCGTCCGGTAAAGTTATAATTATGAATAAGGAAGAACTCACCCGTGGGGAATTTACCGAGGTACATTCTCGCCGAGGGGCCGGGAACGCAATAGCGCTCCGCCTTTGTCCATGTTGCGCCGCCGTCAGTCGATTCCGAATATGCTATGCCGTCCGAGAGGCGCATGAGCATGAGTATCGAGCCGTCTGAGCGCTGGCATATGCAGTTCTCGTCAAAGGTGGTATCGGGGTGATATGCGCTGCCGAGGTAGCGCAGCGTTTCGCCGTGATCCTCCGAAATGTACACATTCGACTTTTCGTACTCCGGCATCGAGCAGAAGCGGGTAACGAAGTTATGCCATATCGAGATCGGGAAGAGCCATGCTCCGTCCTGTCTTACGATAGGCTTGCACGCCATAACGCCGTCAGCCAGGCGGCGCGGCTCGCTCCACTTCGGCATATCGCTGTCGGGATCAAGGCATTTTGACGCCCACACGCCTCCGCGGCCGTCCCAGTACACATACGACTGCGCCCAGAAGTGCCAGAGCGTTCCCTCGGGATCGACCCAAAGGATCGGCTCATGCATACGCACGATCTTGGGGTGGTCGATTATAACGTAATCGTTGCGCCAGGTCAGTCCGTCGTCGTCGCTGTAAGAAATGCAGTTATAATTATTGGGCCCCTCATCGACTCCGCCGCCGCTGTATGCGGCAAACAGTCTGCCGGAGGCTACCTTTGCAATCGTAGCCGCGCTCTGCCAGCGGCGTCCGTGGCGGTCAAAGCACTCCTCCGGATGATCGGGATAGTAAAGAAAATCCGGCGGCAGCAGAGCCACGTCCTTATCCGGATCTATGTTATCCTTTGTAAAATAAGTTCTCATTTTCACTTTCCTTTCGGCGTTGCCGGCGTCAAAGACCTGCCGGTATCCGGTTTTATTATATCACGGCGTCCCCGAGCGGTGTTAAATAAAAGCACAATGGGATGAAACAATATCACAAAGATACCGCCTCCTCGCCGCCGTGCATAATTGTGATATTGTTATATCATAATGTGAGTTTGTTTTGCTCACGGCAGACATGCGTTGATATAATTATTATCGGTCACCGTTCACGGCGGCCGTCAATAATGCAAAAAGCATCAGCGAGGCACATAATGATCCGCAACAGCTATCTTAAAGACAAACTTATGAACGATCTTCTTGTGGGGACCCACATCTCTATGACGGACAGCATCGTCAGCGAGATCCTCGGCAGACTCGGCTACGACTTCATCTGGATCGACACCGAGCACTCCGAAAACTCCTACACAAGTCTGCGTAACCATCTCACCGCCGTAAACGCAGGCGGCACGCCCGCGATAGTCCGCGTTTCGATGAACGATTACAACCACGTAAAGCGCGTCATGGAAATGGGCCCCGACGGCATTCTCTTCCCCATGATAAACACCGCCGAGGAAGCCAAGGCGGCAATGGAATTCTGCATGTATCCGCCCGCGGGACGCCGCGGCTTTGGTCCTCTCCGCGCCGTGAACTACGGCATTGACGACATGGACGCGTACATAGCCGAGGCAAACGAAAAGACCTGCCGCTTTGTGCAGATCGAGACTGTCACCGCCGTCAACAATCTCCCCGAGATAGTCAAAAATCCCTACATCGACGGATTTTTCTTCGGTCCGTGCGATCTTTCCGGTTCGCTTGGCGAGCTTAACAATGTTTTCGGCGAGAAGACCCAGCGCGAGATACGCCGCGCCATTTCTATCATCAAGGATGCGGGCAAGCCCGTCGGTGTTTCCACCGGTTCGACCGATCCCGAGGTGACCGACTTCTGGCACGATCTCGGCATCAACATCATTTCCTCCGGCACCGATTACGACTACATCATGCGCGGCGCCCGCGACAACCTCCACTCCCTCCGTTCTCTTTAAACTCGGGTAACGTTTGAGCAGATTTGTAGCTTCATACCCCGATGGTGGAATAAGTACAGATTCATATCTACTTCCTGTCTTTAGTTACATCTGAACATGAAGTAACATACCAATAAAATGAGAGCAGATTTTTGTCTGCTCTCTATTTTTTATTTTATATATACGGAGACTAATGAAGATTTTGCGAAAGCAAAATCTTCCTCAACCCCGCGAAGCGGGATATCACCTTTCTGTCACGCACTTGCGTGACAGCAAGATATCACATTTTGCGTCAGCAAAATATATCACACGCCGCAGGCGTATATCACTTCGGTCAAGGCGCGCAAGCGACTTGACGAGGCGGGGTAACTGAACCTCAAAATCTTATCACAACTAAATCCCCCGCCGTCAGTCGATGCCGACCTCCTCGTATATCTCCATCAGGCGTTCCTCCACCTCATTTATCCGCGCCGATATCTCGCCCGCGCGGACATAATCCGAGGCGGCATCGCCGTACAGCTCGGTATTCAGGCGGTCAAGCTCCCCTTCAAGCTCCGCCTGCTCTTTTTTCAGCCTTTCGAGCCTCGCCGCCGCGCGCCGCGCATCGGCGGCTTCCTTTTTATTTTTCAAATATATCTCCTTGCCGGACTGCACTACGGAGACAGCCGGACCGCCATCCGCGCCCGCGACCGCTCTGCGCTCGCTCTCGGCGATCCATTCATCCCACGCCGCGCCCCGATGCGATACCGGAACGCTGATAAGTCTTCCCGTGCGATCGAAGCCGAGTATGCGCGTTGCCACATTGCCGACGAATTTACGGTCGTGCGACACGCATATGAGCGTGCCGTCATATTCCTCAAGCGCCGCCTCAAGCGCCTCGCGCGAGCCAATATCGAGATGGTTCGTCGGCTCGTCAAGTATCAGCGTATTCATTTTCGAAAGCATGAGCTTTACAAGCGTCAGCCGCGCCCGCTCGCCGCCGGAAAGCACCTCTACCTTTTTGAAGACATCATCCCCGCGGAAAAGGAACGCCCCCAGCGCTCCGCGCGCCTCATGCTCCTTCATGTCCGGATAAAGCGTCCACAGCTCCTCAAGCACGGTGTTGTTTTCGCAAAGATTCTGATTTTCCTGATCGTAGTACCCTATCTGCAGGTTGTGACCGAGATCGAGCGCGCCCTCGGACGGGCGCAGTCTGCCTATTATCAGCTTTATGAGCGTTGATTTGCCGCATCCGTTGGGACCGACGATGAATATCCGCTCCCCGCGCTTTATCGCAAAATCAAGCCCGCGGAAAATGTGAGCGCCGCCCGGATAAGCAAATCCCAGCCCGCGTGCCGTCAGCACGTCGTTGCCGCTCGGTATCCCCTGGCTGAACCGCATGCGCACCGTTTTTTCGTCGGCGACCGGCGCCTCAAGACGCTCCATTTTGTCAAGCAATTTCTGGCGGCTCTCTGCGGCAATGATGTTCCGCTCGCGGTTCCATCTGCGCTGCTGCGCGATGTACGCCTCCTGCCTTGCTATCTCCTTTTGCTGCTCGCGGTAATGCTTTTCGTACACCTCGCGGTCAATGCGCCGCTGCTCGGCGGAGGCGGAATATCCCCCGCGGTACAGCTTGGCGGTCCCGTGCTCTATCATAAGCGTTTTTCCGGTAACACGGTCAAGAAAATATCTGTCGTGCGAGACTACGATGATGCACTTTTTGTAGGACGCAAGATAATTTTCGAGCCATCCGAGCGTGTCCGCGTCAAGATGGTTCGTCGGCTCGTCGAGCATAAGTATATCCGGCTCGCGGCAGAGCTTGCGCGCCAGCGCAAGGCGCGTGCGCTGTCCGCCGCTCAGCGCCGAAATGGGCAGCGCGGCGTCAGCCTCCGAAAATCCCATATGACCGAGCGTCGCATCGCACCGCGAGCGGTAGGTAAGCCCGCCGTCGACTACGTATCTGTCGTGCAGCTCGGAATATTCCCGCGCGATCCTGAGATATTCCTCGGTATCCGCCTCGCCGGAGTGAGCCTCCATAAAGTCGGTCAGCCCGTGCATGCGCTCCTCGGCTTCGAGCAGCTCGGGATACGCGGTAAACATCTGCTCACGCACCGTGCCGCCGCTCTCGGGGGATATCTCAAACGCGCTGTCCTGCGTAAGTATGCCGACCGTTGTGTTCTGATTTATATACACGCTGCCCGAGGTCGGCTCCGTCCTGCCGAGCAGGAGCGAGAGCAGTGTGGATTTGCCGCACCCGTTGGAGCCGACGATGCCGAGGCGGTCGTTCTCGTTGAGTGCGAATGATACGTTTTTAAGTATGTCCTTCGGACCGAAGGAAAGTGAGAGATCGTTTACGCTGATTATGGTCATTTCCGCTATCCGTTTGTTACAATTTGATTTTTATTTCGCACGCCACGCCGAGTATGCGCGCCTCACCCGTTTCGAAATCCACCACCGAAAGCGGTATTGGCGAATAATCGCGGTTTTCGGGCATAAGATATATGTTTTTTCCGCGGCGGTGGAATCTTTTCACCGTTGCCGACTCACCGCCGACAAGGCAGGCGACTATCTGCCCCTCCTCGGCGTACTGCTGCTTGTGAAAAAGCACGAGCGAGCCGTCTATCATGCCTATGTCCTTCATGCTGTCGCCGCGCACACGCAGATAAAAATAGTCGTCTACATCCGGGATATCCGCGACCTCATGCCCCATGAGCGTCTCGTTTGTGATTATGGGGCTTCCCGCACGTATCTCGCCTATCACAGGCACCATCCTCTCGGCAAGACCTACGTTGCGTGAGGACCGCACCGTGCGCTCCCCGCCCATAAGTGTTTCCACCGGAACGCCGAAATAATCGGCAAGCTTTTGCAGCTTGTCCGGCTTCGGTGAGCTTCTGCCGCGCTTCCAGTCGGAAAACGAGGAATTGGATATTCCCGTTTCCTTTGCCACGCGATACACCGTGGTCTTGTTTGCGGCAAGCAGCCGCTCAAATGCCTGATAATCCATCTTACGTTTCCTTTTATGCTCCGATATGCCGGCAGAATGCCGGCAGAATGCCGGCAGAGCGATAAGCAAAAAATATTTCGTTTTTGCGTAATAGCCATTGACATTATTCCGCATATGTGATATAATGCAGGCAGATCGAATGACCGGACGGCGCCGCAACGCTCCAAGCTACGCTCCGAGCTACGCTCCGACATATATATTATAAGTCGAAAAACACCGTTTGTCAAGCGCCGTTCGGTTGATTTTGTGCTTAAAAGTGCGTTTTGCGTCAAAAAAAGCGGCAGGATCGCGACAATGCCCCGCGCGAGCTGCCCTACGCAAGCGCAAAGACGTAATATTCCGCGTATGCGGACTAAAGAAAGGGTGATAAATAATGAAAAACGAAGAAGAATACACCGCCGGCACCGCCTCCGCACGCATATGCGGCGACGGACTCGACGCGGCGCGCGAATATCTTGAAAGCTACCGCCACGGGTGCCGCATGCTTCGCGCCGACAGGTACGCGCGCGAGTATTTTGACGGCGATGCCTGGCGCGACCCCGACGAGCGCCGCGCCGATGAGCTTGATCTTTCGCTGGTACGGGCGCGGCTCTGCTCGGTACGCAGCTTTATTTCCACTCTGCCGTGCGGCGAAAGCGGCAGGATGCTGCTTTATTATCACTACATACGCGGCATTCCAGTTGCGGAATGCGCGGAGATGCTCGACATTTCTCGCGCCGGCGCTTTCCGCTTGCGCCGCCGCGCGCTCATTGCCGCCGCACGTGCGCTTGAACAAAAAAATTCCGCACCGCCGCGCCGTGTATAAGGCGCCGCAGGACGGAAAAAATATTACCGAATCCAAATTTGAAAGGTCGGTAATAAAAATGACAGACAAACAAATGAAAACCGCCGCGGGCATCGCCGCCGGAACGGTAGCGATGGGCGCAATGATGGGAATGGGCATCGCCGCTTACAACTCAAAGCCAATGAAAATGCGCCGCATGATAAAGCGCACGGGAAAAACGCTTGACGCCGTGGGCGGAATGCTTAAAAGCACCGCCTCGACATTCTTCAAGATGTAAGAAAAGCCGCAGCCCATCGAAAAATGCCGGCACCCGTGTGCCGGCCATTTTGGGGAATGGGTTGTTAAAAGCATTGTTTTTAACAGCCCATTCCGGTTTACCTTTTCACTTCTCCGCTCGCGTCTCCAAAGGCAAGAGCCGAGACCTCGGCTGCGCTCACAAGGGCGGCATCGCCTTCTATCGAATGCTTCAGCGCCTCGGCGGCAGTCGCAAACGACGCGCATTCGGCATCCGTCATGCCCGCAAGCGCGGCATGGATGTAGCCAGCCGCAAATGCATCGCCTCCGCCCACGCGATCGACGATATGCACATCATACCGGCGCGAAAAGGCGCATTCTCCGCTTTTTGCGTTATAAACCAGTCCCCAAATGCGATTATCGAAGGCTGATATGCTCCGCCTTACGGTGAGCGCGGCATGGGAAAAGCCATATTTTTCGCAAAGCCCGGCGGCGATGTCGCGGCAAAGGTCGTCCGACCTGCACACGTCGCCGTCAGCGCCCGCGCCGAGGATATCCCTCGCCTGCCCCGCGTTTGCTATCAGCACATCGGCTTCGCGGCAGATCGCGGAAAGCACCGGGCGCGCCTCATCGATGCTCCACAGCTTTGAGCGGTAGTTGAGGTCGAACGACACCGCCGCACCCGCGCGGTGAGCGGCACGGCACGCCTCGATGCAGATATCCGGCATCTGCCTGCCGAGCGCGGGAGTGATCCCGGTGAGGTGGAAATGATCCGCGCCGCGCATTATCTCATCCCAGTCAAAATCCGCCGCAGATGCTTCGGATATCGCCGAATGCGAGCGGTCATATATGCAGACGCCGCCGCGCAGGTCGGCGCCTTTTTCATTGAAATATATCCCCACACGGCTGCCGCCGCGGGCGATATGTCGGGTATCGACACCGTAGCGGCGCAGTGAATTGACCGCCGCGTCACCCATTGCGTGCGCGGGCAGTCTCGTGACAAACGCCGCATCGTCCCCAAGGCTCGCAAGCCCCAGCGCGACGTTCGCCTCCGCACCGCCAAAAACGACGCCGAAGCTGTCCGTCTGCACAAGGCGCGCGTATCCCGGAGGCTCAAGCCTCATCATTATCTCGCCAAACGTAACGATACGGCTCATTTTGCACGCGCCTCCCGTATCACATCCACCGAGCGGCGGCAGAGCGCGCTGATCTCATCCCACTTTTTGCCACCGATGAGCGCGGGCGTGACCATGTAGCTCCCGCCGCAGGCACAGACCACCGGGCATGAGATGTACTCGGCAAGGTTATCGAGCGAGATACCGCCAGTGGGCATTACGCGGAACATCGGGAATGGCGCGGAAAGCGCCTTTATCTTTGCCACGCCGCCGGAAAGCCCCGCGGGAAAGAATTTGAGCACCGAAAGCCCCATGCGGTATGCGGCGTGATAATCTGTCGCGGTGGTGCATCCGGGGAAAATCGGGACCTCACGCTCTATGGCATAGCGCACGAGAGACGCGTCAAAGCCCGGAGTTACGATAAAATCGGCCCCCGCATCGAGCGCGGTGTCGATATGCTCCTCGCAAAGCACCGTCCCGGCTCCCACTATCATTTCCGGGTGCGCCGCCTTCATTGCGGCGATGGCGCGCTCCGCGCCCTCGGCGCGGAAGGTCACCTCCGCCAACGGCACGCCGCCGGCGCAAAGCGCATCCGCAAGCGGCATGGCGTCGCCGTCCGGCTCGTCCAGCCGCACGACCGGCACTATGCCGATCTCTGCGATTTTTCTGATAACAGCATCCGTATCCATCGTATCACACCCCGGAATAAGCGGAAAATCCGCCGTCTATCGGAAGCACGACGCCGGTTATAAATCCCGCCGCCTTTTCGTTGAGCAGAAAGAGCACCGCACCCTCCAGTTCCTCCGGCTCGCCGAAACGCCCCATCGGCGTTGCGGCGAGTATCTTTCCGGTACGCGCCGTAGGCGTGCCGTCCTTATTGAAAAGCAGCGCGGCATTCTGATTGGTGCAGAAAAAGCCGGGCGCTATTGCGTTCACACGGATGCCGACCTTTGAAAAATGCACCGCGAGCCACTGCGTGAAGTTAGATATCGCCGCCTTTGCGCCGGAATACGCGGGGATCTTTGTAAGTGGCGTAAATGCGTTCATTGACGAGATATTGAGAATCGAGCAGCCCTCCTTGCCTATCATCTGGCGTGCGAACGCCTGAGTGGGCAGGAGCGTGCCGAGAAAGTTCAGCCCGAAGACAAAGCTCACGCCGTCGGGATCGAGGTCGAAAAAGCTCTTCGTCTCGTCATCGATGTCGCCCGGCTCAAAATACTCCTTGTCGGTTGTGGCGCGCGGATTGTTTCCGCCCGCGCCGTTTATAAGGATATCGCAGCTTCCCAGCTCTGCGGCAACGCGCACGGCTGTCGCCTCGCACGCGTCGCGGTCGAGCACATTGCAGGCAAACGCCGCGGCGTGCCCGCCCTCGGAATTTATTTCATCGGCTACGCGGCGCGCGGCTTCCTCGTTGATATCGAGCAGAGCCACAGATGCGCCGGCGCGCGCCAGCACGCGTGCAAAATCACTGCAAAGAACGCCTCCCGCGCCCGTGACAACGGCTACCTTGCCGCCGAGATCAGTATCAAGAACATTTCTTTTCATCATTATTCTCCTTCATCTGCCCGCCTTGGTGCAGGCTTCAAACAGTCCGTTTATATAAGCGGCACCGAGCGCGCGATCGTAAAGACCGTAGCCGGGTCTGCCCGCCTCGCCCCATATCATGCGTCCGTGGTCGGGTCTTACGTATCCGTCAAAGCCGCAGTCAACGAGCGCGCGCACTATCGCGTACATATCAAGGCTCCCCGCCGAGGAAAGGTGCGCCCTCTCCTCAAACGATCCGCCGCCCATTATCTTTACATTGCGTATATGCATGAACGCTATGCGGTCCGCGGCGGCATACTTGCGCACCATTGCGGGAATGTCGTTCCCCGGCACACAGCCGAGCGAGCCGGTGCAGAAGCAAAGCGAATTTGCCGGGCTGTCGTACAGCGCGAGCATGCGATCGAGATTTGCCTCGCAGGTGATGATGCGCGGCAGACCGAAGATAGGATAGGGCGGATCGTCCGGATGTATCGCCATCCTCACGCCCGCCTCCTCGGCGACCGGGATAACGCGGCAAAGAAAATGCTCAAGGCTGTGCCAGAGTCCCTCCTCGCCAAGCTCGGAATATGCGGCGATAAGCCCGCGCACCTCATCCTGCGTATAGCTGGCATCCCAGCCGGGCAGATGGATATCCTCATGCAGAGGATCGAGCCCGCGCAGGCTGTCGGTATAAAGCACGAGCGACGTCGAGCCGTCGGCGGCGCGGCGGTCAAGCTCGGAGCGCGTCCAGTCGAATACCGGCATGAAGTTATAGGTGACGCACTTTACGCCCACCTCGGCGCAACGGCGTATATTTTCGCAATAATTGTCGATGAGGCTGTCGGCATCCGGTCTGCCGAGCTTTATATCCTCATGCACCGGGATCGATTCGACAACATCAAACACAAGCCCGTGGGTGCGGCACGCCTCCGCAATGGCGGCAAGGCTCTCGCGCGACCACACGCCGCCCGGTTTTACGTCATATACCGCCGACACGACCGAGCGCATGCCCGGTATCTGCGATATGTATTCAAGGCTCACGGGGTCGTCTGCCCCATACCAACGGAATGACAGCTTCATTTTCCTGCGCCCTCCTCAAGTCCGAAATATTTAAGCGCATTTTCATAGCACACACCGCGCACTATGCGCATGAGCGCATCGCGGTCGTCGGGATATCTGCCCGACTCCACCATGCCGCCGAGCATATCGCAAAGTATGCGGCGGAAATATTCATGTCTGGCATAGCTCAAAAAGCTGCGCGAATCGGTAAGCATACCGATAAACGTGCCGAGCACACCGTGCGCGGCGACTCCAGCAAGCTGCTCGCGTATGCCGTCCTCGTGATCGTTGAACCACCACGCGCTGCCGTGCTGTATCTTTCCCGGCACGCCGGGGGACTGAAACGCGCCCGCAAGCGTGTCAAGCCACGCGTTATCCGTGGGATCGAGACTGTAAAGCACCGTGCGCGGCAGTGCGTCCGCGCTCTCAAGCATATCAAAAAGGCGGTACGCATCGGCGGCGGCATCGGCGCGCCCTATGGAATCAAAGCCGGTGTCCGGTCCCAGCGCGCGCATGGCGCGGCTGTTCGGGTTGCGTACACAGCTAAAATGTATCTGCATGACCCACCCGCGGCGCGCGTACTCCGCGGCGCAGAAGGCGAGCAGGTATGTCTGATATTTTTCGACAGCGACCGCATCGGGCGTCTCTCCCGCCATCGCGCGGCGGAATATATCCGCGATCTCGCTCTCGGTCGCCGCACGGCAGACCGGACGCCACATGCCGTGGTCGGCGGCGCGGCAACCCGCGCGTCCAAAGGCATCCATACGCGCCGCAAGCGCACGCAAAAGCTCCGCGGTGGACGTTATTTCAACGCCCGCCGCCTCGCCGAGGCGCGAAATATAAGCCGCAAAGCCCGGCTTTGCAGGCTCAAGCGCGGGGTCGGGACGGAACGTCGGGCATACGCGCGTACCGAACGACCCGTCAGCCGCCAGCCGCTCATGCCACTCAAGCCCGCACGCGGGATCGTCGGTCGTGCCTATCATAACGACGCCGCTCTTTTTTATCAGACCGCGCGGCGTGAGCGCAGGATCGTTTTTAAGTCTGTCCTCGCATATATCCCACACGCGGTCCGCCGTATCGGCGCCGAGCGTTCCAGTATAGTCAAAATAGCGGCGAAGCTCAAGGTGGCACCATGCATAAAGCGGATTTCCCGCCGCAAGCGGCAGCACCTCCGCAAAGCGGCGGAATTTTTCGCGTCCGGGCGCGCCGCCCGTGATAAACTCCTCGCCGACTCCCGCCGCGCGCATCAGCCGCCATTTATAATGGTCGCCGCCGAGCCACAGGTCCGCCATGCTGTCAAAGCGGCGGTCTTCATATATCTCGCGCGGGCTTATATGGCAGTGGTAATCGACTATGGGAAGCGACGCGGCGTTGTGCCACAGTGCAAGTCCCACATCATTTGATATCAGGTAGTCGTCGCCAATGAATTTTTTCATTTTGATCTGTTCCTTTTATTTTTTCGTCCGGAAAATGTCTCGCGCGTTGCGCATATCTTATCCGCAAGGCAAAGTATAACGCTTTCGCGGTAGCGCGGTAGCGTAAGATTCATCGGGAACATATGCGCGCGTATCATATTGCGCTCTATCCGGTTGAGTCCGAAGTCGCGCTCGGCATTGCGCTCCGCTCTCGCCGCGTGGATGAAACCATGAAAGCGGTGGCTTTTATCCGGCACATGCCAGTCGTAAAGAAAGTAATCGTGCAGGAGCGCACCGCGCACGAGCGAGCGCTCGTCCACACGGAAGGGCAGCTTTTCCGCTATGCGCACGCACAGCCTTGCAACGCCGAGCGAATGCTCGTATACGCTGACTCCGCCGTGCTGGATGAACTGCCGCTCCCGGCGCATGCCGTCGGATGCAAGAATATTTCCGCCGTACCGCATTATAACGCGGTCGGGATCCTTTTTCACCCTCATGTTATCGCCTCCGGTGCGGACGTCACACGCCGTCCTCACCTTAAATATTATAATACCGCCACATCAAAAAATCAAGTCCCGCGGTCCTTACCCGTATACGATCTCGCCGTCGCCCTCATGCGCGCTGTGCGGGAACCCCCACGTGTCCGCCATCAGCGGGCGCGGCGCAATGCCGACGTAATACGCTATCAGCGGGCTAAGCTCATTTGTTATCTCGTCTCCGAGGTACACCGTATACATTATATCGTTTGAGCCGTTGGCGGCGCACATATCGACGTATTCCTGCGGTATCGCAGGGCTTGCGTAGTAAAGGTCCGGCGCGCCGTAGGTGTGCAGCACCTCATGCGCATACGTTGACGGCGGCGAGGTCACGTCGTTGAACTTAACATAAAGATTCGTATATTCCACATACAGATCGCCGCCGAACGTACCGCCGACCGTCCAGGGTCTCACGGTATTTTCAAAGCCGGTATTGAAGAAGAAAAAGTAAATTATATTGTCTGCCCGATATTTGCGGCAAAGCCCCTCGGAATCGACATTCTCCCTCACATAATCCGCCTGCAGATCGTAAAAATCGCTCTCCTGCCGCACCAGCGACACATCGAACATCGCGTCAAGGCGCAGCTCCGGGTCGGCGCTCCAGTCATAAATGAAGTCCGCCTGCGTGCCGTAATCATAGGCGTTGCGCGAAAGCCACGCGGCGGCGATACCGAGATAACGCAGAGTCTCGTCTATCAGCTCCGCGTCCTCCGCGCCCCACGACGTCCCGGCGTCGGTGGTATATATCGAAACGATAACGGTATTCCCGGCGAGCTTGCCGGCAGAGCCAAACCGCCCGTCATATTCAGACACCCATTCCTCGGTCGTCTCGGGGGGTGTCTCCGGTGGTGTCTCGACTGTTGTCGTGTCCGCCGCCACGGAGGTGTCCCCGGTGGTGTCCGGCACAGCCGCGCCGGAGCTTTCCTCCGCACGCGAGGTCGGCGCCTCGCCGGTCGCCGACGTACCGTCGCCGACATCGGAAAAGCCGCCGCATCCGCAAAGCACGAGCGACAAAGCGAGCATAAACGCCGCAAACATACAAATTCTTTTTTTCATTGAGCTCCGACCGCCTTTATTGTATTTTTTCGACCGCAAGCGTATGCGGTTTTATAAAATTTTACTTGCTTTGGGTATTGACAATTCCATCCCGCCATGATAAAATAATTATGCGGAACGGAGTTTTCCGCACCTCTTTTGGGGTTGGTGAGTGGTTTTGCTTGGAGGGTGGGCCGCTCACCTTTTTTATATCTTCCGGTAGGATCAGACCTCGGTAACAATGAACGAATTCCCCTCGCCCTCGCACATTGCCGGAAGCGTGATATACCTTATGCCGTTTATCTCCTTGCGGTCGCCGCGGTGATAATGTCCCTGAAAGACCGTCCCCACCTTGACGGACGCCTCAAGCACCGCCCGCACCTCATCCGAATTCCGCACGTTGTACCGCGCGTCGGTGCATCCGTCCAACCGCTGATGTATGAACACGGTCGCGCCGGTGACGTTGCTGTCGCCAAGCACGCGCCCGAGCTGTCCAACCTGTGCGGCGGGAAGAAGGCTGTCGGTCCAATCGACCTCGCCGGGGCGGTACGGCATGCCGTCCGCGGTAAAGCATCCGTCAAGGAAAATAAGCGCTCTGCCATCCTTCGCCACCGAAAACGGCGGCGCGGCAAATCCGCACGCGGCGTAAAAATCCGCAGCGCTCAGAATGTCACAGTCATGGTTGCCGCGCAGGCAGTAAACCGGAAGCCCCGCCGAGCATATCAGCGCCCCCGTGCGCTCAAGCTCGCGCACATTGTCCGCGGGATCGACGCAGGAATCCATAAGATCGCCCAGCATTATCACAGCCTGCGCACCGGCGGCGGTAAACGCGTCAAGCGCGGCGGCTATTTTGCCGTACGAAAGGGACGGACGCCGGGTCCGACAGGACACCTCACGGTCCGAGCAATGACTGTCGGCAAACATTCCCACCAGCATAGAAGCACCTCCGCGGCGCCGTCACGCAGACGGCGCGTTTTTGTAGCTTCATTATATCATACTTTCGCCGCGAAATCAACGGTACATCGCTCGCGCGGCAAATAAATGCGGCGACCCGCGCCGATATCCGCATCAAAAACGCCGTATAAACAAAAAATGCAGCCTGTTGGCTGCATTTTTTGTTTGGTGGGGGATGGTGGATTCGGACCACCGAAGTCAGTGACAACAGATTTACAGTCTGCCCCCTTTG
>ENA-UOJS01001016-UOJS01001016.1-human-gut-metagenome-genome-assembly--contig:-C74-NODE-1016-length-25614-cov-12.491099_pt1 | contig 25614 bp, 20 predicted proteins | sample MGYA00242355_ERZ723902 | MGnify/ENA metagenome assembly ERZ723902
ATTATATTGAACCCAATCCTAACTTCTTGCTACAGAAGTATTTATCAAGCGACCAATCTGGGCGCACTCGCGTATATCTGGGTCGAGCGGATGCTCGTGTGCCCCATCAGTTTCGACAGCGTTTCAATGGGTACGCCGTTGGAAAGACATATTGTCGTGGCATACGAATGACGGCTTTGGTGCCACGTGACGTTTTTGTTTATCCCGCATTGTCTGGCTACCTGTTTAATGCCGTATTTGCAGATGTTATAGCATGGTACGGGCAGCAGCTTGCCGTCTTTGGAAGCACCCTTGTATTTGTCGATGATGTGCTTCGCCACGTCCAGCAGGCGGATGTTCGTTTCCACTCCCGTTTTCTGGCGGCTTGTCTTTATCCACAGATGCCCGTCGAAGGAAACTTGCAGGTTCTCTTCCGTAAGGTTTGCCATGTCGCGCCAGCTCAAGCCAGTGAAGCAGCAGAAGATGAACAGGTCGCGTATCAGCCCATAGTTCTTCCGTTTGAACGTGCCGTTTATCATCTGCGTGATTTCCTCTTTCGTCAGGTAGCCGCGTTTCGTTTCCTCCTTCGTAATGTGGTAGGCGTAGAACGGATCGCGTTGCAGCCAGCCGTTGTTGATGGCGGTGAAGATAATGCTGCGGAAGGGCATCATGTACGACCATACGGTGTTGGTGCAATGCCCTTTCTCCACACGGAGGAACAGCTCGAAGCCCGTGATGAAGGCGGGGGCAAGCTCTTTCAGGGCGATGTCCTCCACTTTGTACCGGGTCTTGATGAACTCCGACAGGTGCTTGTAAACCACGCAGTATTTCCAATAGCTCCGTTGGCTCTTCATCTTGCCCACCAATTTGGCGTAGTCCTCGTTGTGCTGCCGGAACACGGCAAGCAGCGTCTTGTGGTTCATACCCATGCCGAGGTATTCGTTGCGCACCTTCTCCGCCGTGACATAGGTGTCGCGGTCGAACACGTCCTGATACGCCTTGTTCACTCCCACGCGGATTTTGTCCAGCATACGGTTGCCTTCCAAAGCCACGTTGCTTCTTCCGGTCAGTCGTCCGGTCTCCACGCTCCACATTTTTTCCTCCACGTCCAGCTTGCAACTGAACTGTGCGATTTTCCCGTTCACCGTGATACGGCACATGACCGGTATCAGCCCGTTCTTCTTCGGCGCGTTGCGCTTCAAATAGAATAAAATCTTGAATGTCGCTCTACTCATAATTCCTATTTTTTATGTTTGCAAAATTACCTTGTGTAGAGCTGTAAGGCTGTATGTAAACCGCAGCAGACCGCCGCAATCGAACCTGCCGCAGGACTTTTTCGCTCCAAAAGCGTCCAAACGCCTGTAAAAGTGGCGTTTTCACCTCGTTTTGCCGTCTTTTTCCGTACTGTTACCATATCCGGTTTTCGGTAACGGGATAGTAACGCAATTCCGGTTCAAGTTGGCTTTCGACCGGTTTTACTTGGCACCCGTCCAAATCGTCAAAACTTCATAAATCATTAACTTTCAATCATATTTCCGTGATTTGCTCAGTATCTCACTTTTTTGTATTATCTTTGGACCAGATATAGCTGCACTCGGGAAATAGTGAGCAAGCTCTCTTTCCGCTCGTTTGCAATATCATTGTAGCAGATATAGCTGCACTCGGGAAATGGTGAGTAAGCTCTCTTTCCGCTCGTTTGCGCTATACTGTTTTATTAAAATCTTGAAATCATGAACATACGTAGAGCGTCAGTAAAGGACATTCCTGAGATAAAGAAACTGCTCGGCCAGGTGAATGCCGTGCATCATGAAGGACGCCCGGACCTCTTCAGGCTCGGACGTAAATATACAGATGAGGAGCTGACTGCGCTATTGTCTGACGACAGCCGTCCCGTTTTCGTGGCTGCCGATGCTGACGACGTGGCACAGGGATATGCCTTCTGCGTGTTCCAGCACAATGACGACAGCCACATACTCGAGCCTGTCACCACTCTCTACATAGACGACCTGTGTGTGGACGAGCAGCATCGCGGACAGCACATCGGCACAGAGCTGTATAACTATGTGCTCGGGTTCGCACGCGAAAGCGGCTGTCATAATGTGACGTTGCACGTGTGGAGCTGCAACCCTTCGGCGGTGAAGTTCTACGAGCATTGCGGACTCACGCCGCAGATGGTGTGCATGGAGAAGGTGCTCTGAACGTGAATGTGCGGCGCAGGGCGTATAATCAACATCAAGTAAAGTCTGAGATTATGGATAAACAACCGGCAAAGGTGGATGTGGCGGTGCTGATTCTTTTCTTCAACCGCCCCGAACGGCTCAAGGAAGTGTTCGATGAAGTGAGAAAGGCACGGCCCTCGCGCCTCTTTCTCTATCAGGACGGTCCGCGTGGCGAGGCCGACATGGCTGGCATAGAGGGATGCCGCCGCGTGGTGGAGGACATCGACTGGGAGTGTGAGGTGCACCGCATGTATCAGCAGCGCAACTACGGTTGTGACCCGTCGGAGTACATCTCGCAGAAATGGGCGTTCTCCATCGTCGATAAATGTATCGTACTCGAGGACGACGACGTGCCGTCGCAGTCGTTCTTTCCTTTCTGTAAGGAGATGCTCGACCGCTACGAACACGACGAGCGCATCACGATGATAGCCGGTTTCAACAGCGACGAGGTGACGCCGGGAGTGCCGTGCGACTACTTCTTCACGTCGGTGTTCTCAATCTGGGGATGGGCGTCGTGGCGTCGTGTCATCGACACTTGGGACGCCTCTTATGCCTTCCTCGACGACGAGTTTGCCATGCGTCAGCTCAACGGAGTGATGCGTCAGCGCCGCTATTGCGCCGACACCCTGCGTGCATGCTACGACCACCGCGCGTCGGGCAAGGAGTATTATGAGACCATTTTCTGGTCGGCAATGGTGATGAACAGCGGACTCGCCATCATGCCGACACGCAACATGATAAACAACCGCGGCGCTACCGAGGGCTCAACCCATTTTGCAGGAAGCCTGGAGACCATGCCGCGACGTCTGCGCCGGCTGTTCACCATGAGACGCTTTGAGGTGGACTTCCCGCTGAAGCATCCGCGTTATGTCATTGAGAATGTGGAGTATAAGGAGCGCACATACCGCACCTACGGCTACGGACACCCGTGGATAAAGATAGGAAGGTCGGTTGAGGAACTGTTGCTCAACCTGCGCTACGGCAACTTCGGCATCATAGCGCGGGCCGTGAAGCGCCGCCTGAACAAGTGGACGGGGCGCGACGGCCACAAATAACGGACATTTCTCAGTCCAGATAAATCTTTTCGTATTCTGTCTGCATGAGCCTTATGCCAAACCGCGACAGGGCGTATGCCTTGGCCTCTGCTCCGAGCGAGCGGAGGTCGGAGTGTGGTATGACTTCGCTGAACAGGCGGAGGAAGGCCTCGTCGTCGTTTCCGCTCACCTTCAGCGGCCACGATGGAGGCAGCGTGTCGCCCAGTCCGGGACAGTCGTTTGCCACGACGGGCAGGCCCGCCATGCTCGCCTCGATGGACATTATGCTGAGGCCCTCGAACTCGGAGGGCATGAACAGACAGTCGAACGACGCCAGAACAGAGGACAGTCCGAACATGGGCGGGGTGAGAGTGGCGTTGTCGCACTGTGCCACGGCGCGCTCTACGTCGGACCGCAGGGAGCCGTCGCCCATGATGTGGAAGTGGTAGCGTCGGTCGCCGGCCATGCTGTGGAGCAGTCGGACGAGGTGTACTATGCCCTTCTGTTGCTCGAAGCGTCCGGCGAAGAGCACGTTGATGCACCCTTTCTTTATGCCGGCGTATGGCTTCTGATCCACCGGTTGCACACCATTATATATGATAGGCAGGCTGAGGCCGTAGGCTTTGGCGTAGCACGACTGCACCGACGGCGATATGGCCACGTTGTGTGCGACGCGTTGGTAGAAGCGTTCCATGTGGCGGCCCAGCTTGTCCTGACCTGTCCAAAGGCGTGTGTTGTGCACCGTCCGCACTATGCGGCAGCGGCGAAGCCATGGAAAGAAGAGGAAGAAAGCGCGCAGACTCATGTCCGGAGTCTCGGTGTGCACGTGTATGACGTCGGGTCGCCAGCGCAGATAAACGGGCAGAAACCACAGCGGAAAGCACAGCGCGGCTATGCGCTCGAAGAGGAAGTGGAAACGTATGTCGGGCATGTGGGCGCGGTGGAAGCGTATGCCGGCACGTATGAGTCCGGCGATGAACTCGTGTGTGAAAGGCGTCGAGGCACGCATGACCTCCACCATGTGATATTCGGTTCCGGGCGTCTGAGAGGCTGCTATGTTTGCCGCCACCTTCTCGGCACCGCCCATGTCGAAGTGGGTTACGATGTGGAAGATGCGCACGGGGCGCTTTCCTTTGTCTTGTTTTCCTGCGTTTGTCATAGCGTTGTGCTTTTTACCGTTGTTTCGTTTGCTTCATTATACAAGATAATCGGCTATGAGCCATCCGTTGTAAGCCCACAGCCAGAGGGTGAGCAGAAGCGTAAGTATGCGTGCACAGCGGCTGAGCCGTGCGCCGGAGTTCTTAAAGAGGAATGCCGCGGCTATAGGTATGACGAACGCCCAGTGGGCAGCCATGATGTAAACCTCGTTGAGACCGAAGCCGAAGATGATGTGCATGGTCATGTCGAAGGCAAACCACGACAGGACAAGATGGAGCAGGCGCGAGTGGCGGCCGTACCATATTCCGGCGGCGAAAAGCAGCACTATGAGTGCCTCGACAACGTAGCTAATGGCCCATCTGTAGCTCACGAACACGGGACGTGTCTGCTGCACGTCCTCGAGAAGATGGTCGCGGTGGAGCTGGAGCGACTCGCCGAAGAGGTTCTCGGTTATTGATTGCAGGCGCGGAGTGGTCATGTCGCTCCACTCAAGCAGCGGAACGTCCTTCGTCATCGCCTTTCCGTTCTGCTTCTTTACCCATTCGTCGTGAGCCTTGAACTTGTCGCCGAAGTTCGGATTCTTCTTTTTCAGACTGTCTTCTATCTTCTTTATGTTCTGCGACTGCGGCAGAATGATGGCCTGTTGCTGCCAGTAGATGATTCCGGCGAAGAGCAGCAGAGGTATGACAAAGGCCACTACGTAGCGCCACGAGAAGGCTTTGCGTCCGTTGGTGAAAAGGAGTGCCAGACCGGTTTTCACTCCGTTGGACAGCGTCATGCCTGCCGACAGGAAGAAAAGCGTGCCGGTGAGCAGCGGCGACATGGGCTTGCGTTCCTTCAGTTTTGTGCCGACGATGTATATGGTAGCCACGAGCAGGAACATGGAGATGCCGAAGTGGTCGGGCACCATGGTTGCTATGAGCACGTGGGCGAAGCCGTAGAGCATGGCGGTGAGTAGGATGGCGTCACGCCGTGACACGCCTGCCAGCTCGCGGAGTATGCGCAGCATGAACACTGATGCGTAGGTGGCGCAGAACACATTGATTGCCGCGATGAAGAAAACGGCGAAGTTGAAGCCTGTCACTTCCATCAGCCAGCTGTTCAACCAGTACAGAGGCAGCAGCAGGACGATGTAGAGCGGGTGGCGCAGGGTGGAGTAGTGGATGCGCAGACACGACACCGCGATGCATGAGAACACATCATAACCCGACATGTTGAGATGATTGTAGAATATCGTCCAGAAGCCTCCGTGGGCGCCGATGGTGAATCGGTCGAATTTGCTGTATATCAGAAGACCGTTGAACAGGATGAATACCATCATCGAAATGAGTGCGAACAGCCGTTCGCCTTTTCTTATCTTGAATATTGTTTTCATCTTTTTGATTGTGTGATAAGCGTTTCTTTTATAACAGATATGACGCTATGAGCGTGATGTTATAGCCCAACAGATAGAACGTGAGCAGGAAGACCACTGTGCCTACAGCGCGTCGCAGGCGTCTGCCTGAGGCGGCGAGGATGTATGCCATGGCTATAGGTATGGCGTATATCCAGTGGGCCGACATTATGTATACCTCGTTGATGCCGAAGCCCAAGCCCATGTGCAGGGCCATGTCGAGCAGGAAGTATGACATGACGAGCCACATGAAGCGCGACCGGCGGCCGCACCATATACCAGCGACAAACAGTAGGACGATTATCGCCTCGACTATATAATTGAGCGGATTGCTGTAATGCACAATCATAGGACGCTTGCGGAACTCATCCTTCAGCAGGTAGTCTTTGTGCAGCTGGATCGACTCACCGAAGAGATTCTCCACTGCCGACATGGTGCGCGATGTGGAGATGTCGGTCCATTTCATGAATTCTCCATTGCTGATTGGCTGTCCCTGCTTTGCGGTTTTGGGCTTCGCGTCTTTCTTCTGCGCCGGTTTTGTGGCGGCGGAAGCAGTCGTGTCGCTGTGTGTTGAGGCTGTGTCGCGTTTTGCGGCGGCCGTATCACCGGGCGACGCGACCTTTACCGTTACCTGTGCCATGGCTTTCTGCTCCTTCTGCAGCTGCGCTTCCTTTTGCTTTTGTGCTGCTTCTTTCTTGGCTTTCAGTTTAGCCTTCGCCTCGTTGCGTGCCATGTCGCGCGGCCATACTATCTTGTCATACTCCAAACGGCTGCATGTCCATAGCAGCGCCGAAGGCACTATCACCGCCAGGAGAATATAGCGCAGACGGAAGAAATGCCGGCCGTTGACAAACAGTGCAGCCATGAATGTCTTCAGACCATTGTTGAGCGACGTGCCGGCGGTGAGCAGAAAGAGCACTATGGTGTGCCATGCGTCCATGCGTCGGCCGCTTTTCATCCACTGTCCTGACAGGTGAAGGGTGAGCAGGATGAGCATCATTGAGATGATGAAATGGTCGGGAACCATTGACGAAAGCATGACAAACGCGAACGAATAGCAGAACAACGACAGGAGCGAGGCAAGGTTGTTGCTCAGTCCTACGATGTCGCGCAGTATGCGGCGGAGGAATATCATGGCGTAGAAACCGAAGAAAATCTGTATCACCGCTACGATGAATATGGCGCAGTTGATGCCCGTCAGTTTCATCAGTAGCTGGTTTATGAGATACGGCACGTACATGTAGAACGCCAGAAGCGGATGGCGATAGACGTTGTAACCGGCCGTCCAGTCGCTCACCACGGAATAGGTGATTGGATCGAAACCCGATATCTGGAAGTTGCGGATGAACAATGGCCAATAATATTTGACCATAGGAGTGAACTTGTCGAAGTATCTTATGATGACAAGTGAGTTGAGTGCTACGAGCAGAAACAGCATTATCGCTGCGAAAAGGCGCTCTTCGTGGCGCAGTCCGAATATGCGTGAAGCCGCCTTTATTAGTCTGTTGTCTTTCAGTTTCATCTTTTTGATGTTGCTTCAGAATTTTGTTGACGATGTATCAAAATTGTTGTCGTGTCGCGACAAAGCCTTTCCGACGTCGCGATAAAGGCTGTATTAGCCTCTGATAAAGGCTTTTCAACTCTCTCATAAAGCCTTTTTGAGATGTGATAGAGCCTTTCCTGCAGTGCGACGGGATTGGCCTTGAGACTAATCGGAACGATTATCGTGTCGCGACGCTTATGTCTTATTTCTTCATGAAGAACCTTACGAGCAGGAAATTCACGGGTACGCAGATGGCGAACATGGGAATAGGTGCCCAGTGTTTGCTCACTCCGAGATGGATGAAAAGATTCAGCGTCACCATCTGCAGGACATAGTTTACGGCGTGTGCGGCTATGAATCCGGCGCCGTGGCGTGCGTTTGCCTCCACACGGAAGGTGAAACGGGTGGTAGCTATGAAGTTGAACGCGAAGCTGACGATGTAGCCTATGGTCATGGCGGACGTCGGACTGACGAGCATCAGCAGCAGAGCATATACGCCGTATTGTATTGCCGTGGCGGTTGCACCCACTATGCCGAACCGCAGTATCTCGTTCAGTCGTTCGCGTCGGCTACTGTTCGAATGGTTTGTAGAATCGTTCGTCTGCATAATCAAAGAGTTCTTTGTCGCCCCGGCTGTCGCCGTAGGCAATGATGTGAAGACTGTCGCGGTCGGTCAGAACGGCTTTCAGACGGCGCACTTTTTCCTTGCCGTAGCAGTTGGGAGTGGCGAATCGTCCGGTGATGAGCCCGTCTTTCACCTCAGCCTGCGTGGCTATCACCCTCACACGGCCGGCTCCGAAGCGGTTGTTGAAGAATGGTTCGACCCATTTGCCGATGCTTGCCGTCACCACACAGACCCTTTCGCCCTTTGCCAGAGCGTCGCCTATGTGCTGCATTGCCGCCGGCCGGAGTATCTCGGCACATTCGTTTGCGAAGTCATTGCATGTCTTGTCGAACTGCGTCACCGGCATTCCCTTGAACAGATGGGCGAAGAGACGCTCCTTCACAGAGCCTCCGTCGATGAGCCGCAGCTTCATCTTTACGAGTAGCGGACTGTAGCGCAGCAGTCCTGTTATGAGCGCAAGGTCGCCCTTCGCGTGTCTTATGAAGGCGATGAGCGAGTCGCTTGACGTTATCGTTCCGTCGAAATCGAGGACGTGTATCCTTGTTTTCGGCTCATTCAAATCCTTTTTTACAGATGTCATCCTGTGTTTACAGATAAATCATTATGAGGAACGTGAGTCCCCAGGCAATAAGTATGAACTGCGAGAAGCGGTCGTGCAGTATCACCTTCGTAGGGTCGCCGCTTTTCTTGTCTACCACCGTTATCTGTATGTAGCGCAGCAGTCCCAGCAACACGAACACCGATGTGAGATACAGATTGTCCGTTCCGAATTGTCGGGTGACCTCAGGCGACACGGTGTACATGATGTAGCATACGAGCGTTACTGACGCTGTTATGGTGATGGCCTGGTTGATGAAGGTGAGGTTGTAGCGCGTAGTGTTCTTCCGCGGAGCCTCTCCGGTCTCGTTCATCCGTATCACGTCGTCGCGTCTTTTGGCGAAAGAGAGGAACAGTGTGAGCAGGAACGTCATCAGAACAATCCATTTGCTCAGCATTATCTCGCCTACGATACCGCCTGCGAGGATGCGCAGCACGAATCCGAATGCCACGATGCACACGTCGATTATGGCATACTGTTTCAGTCGCGAGCAATAAGCCAGGTTGAGGACATAATAGAACACCAGCACAGCCATGGCCGAAGGCATCACCGGAGCGGGCAGTGTGAGCGCCGTGCAGATGCTCAGTATGAACGTGATGGCCATAATCCTGTAGCCCGTACCCACCGACACCGTGCCGGCGGCTATCGGTCGGTGGCACTTCTCCGGGTGGTTGCGGTCGTCGTCGGCATCCACTATGTCGTTGTAGCAATATATCGACGACGCGGTGAAACCGAACGCCACGAACATTATCAGACCGTTTATGAGCATCTCTGTGTCGAACAGTTCGCTGCTGAAGAACATCGGGATAAAGACGAACAGGTTCTTTATCCATTGCTGCGGACGGATGAGTTTCAGAATCTCTTTCATATAAGCAGATGTGTATTCTTTGTTTTCTATTATCTTATTTGCCTTTTGCCGGCAGCAGCAAGCGTACTATGGGCGACGCTATGCGCTGCAGAAGCCATGCTGCCGGAAGCGTTATGGCTGTGGTGAGAAGGAATGTGGGCCAGTAGCCCAGGTGCAGAGGATGAAGATGCACGAGCACGAAGTTGCTGTGTATGAGATAGCACTCCAGGCTCAGCGCGCCCACTCCGCGCAGCAGGGCGTTTATCTTGTCGGGCGTATGGGCCAGTAACTGTGTGAGCAGTATCACCGTAGTGAATGTCAGCGGAATGTATATCATTCGCTCGACAAACAGTGGGAACTCGCCGTGCAACGCCTGTTCGAGATACAGACACGTGCCGAACGTCATCACAAAAGCCACGATAAGCAGCGACATTGAGCCACGCTGAAGGCAGCGGCGCTCCAAGACAAACTGTCCGGCGTTGATGCCTATGAAGAATATGGGCACGCGGCTCCAGAATATCTCTATGTGACCGACAGCCGAATGTATGGGCGTCACCCATTGCACCATGACACACCACACCACCATGAGCACCGGCAGCCATCTGAATACCGGTCTGTCGCCGATGAGCTTCATGTAAAGCGGCGCGGCTATGTAGAGCGCCATGATTGCCGGTATGTACCAGAACGTCAGCTCGTCGTGCATCCAGAAGTCGAGGTTTATGGTGATGTCGCCTATCAGGTCGCCCACGCTGCTGCTGTAACGTCCGCGTCCGAGGAAGTCGGGCACGTAGAAAAGGCACGCCATGATGAACCATGCCGGGAATATGCGGGCGAAGCGTCGGGTGTAGAATCTGCGCAGGCCGGGATTGCGTGTCCATGCGAACCACAGTCCGACACCGCTCAGAAACAGGAATATATCCACTCCCACGTTGCCGCAGCGGTGGAGTCCGAAGAACGGATCGTCGCGTCTCACCCATACGTGGAACAGTATGATGAAGAGCATCGCCAGCCCCATGAGTTCGCCTCTGAAGCGGCTTATGTCTGCCAGACACAGAATTCCTGCGTCCGTTCCGCCTGTCTTTTCCTGACTGTTTGAGTTTGAATACATCTTCAGAATATGTTTTTACGCCTTTGGGCAGTGCGTGCCGTCAGCGTGTTTTCACCATTTTGATGATAATCTTTGTCGCCCATGCCAAAGCCACGCAGGCTATGATGTAGAGCAGCAATCCGGTATATACGTCGCCGCGGCGGCTGATGTCGATGAATATCTTGCGTGCCACGGGATGTATGACGAACAGCGCGGCAGAGAGCTTTCCCAGATGCGAGAGCTTGATGTTGGCATATACGGGCAGCAGCTTCACCGTTCCCACGGCGGCGGAGCATACGAACAGCGGTGCCCACAGCCATGTCTGGAAGTTCAGACCGAAGACAATCACGGCGATGTATGATATTATCGTCATGCCGACCCAGAACGCATGAGACATCGGACGGCCGTATCTGGCGTATAGAAGTCCGGCGCAGAAGGGCAGCATGCTGCCTATGAAGTTGTAGCGCAGACGGTTGAGCGTCTCACCCTGAGGGTCGCACACCACCTGCAGACCCCAACAAACTACCACTACGGCCACTGCCGTAAGCCAGCCCTTGCGCCTTAGCAGTAGTATGTAAACGGCATAGACCTGGAGCATCAGACCGAAGAACCAGTATGGTCCGGGCCATATCACTTTGTCCGGGTTGGGCATGAGGTTGTTGAGCATCACCAGTTGTCCGATGATGTCGGGCACGGCATAGTGGTGTGAGCCGGGCGTTATGGCGTCCACCATTATGAATATGGCGAAGCCGACAATCATCATGTCGAACAGCTTATGGAAGTGTGTGCGCATGAACGACATCTTGCTCGGTATCGGCACATGCGGTGTGTGCTCATATTTTGCCACCAGTCCGTAGGCACTCAGAAACAGGAACACCGGCACGCCGTAGTGTCCGAAGAACGACAGCAGATGCACCGGCAGGTTCATGTCGGGTTGGAAGAGCGCGTTCATCAGTCCCAGACTGCGCCCCTTGTCAAATGTATATTCATTCTCTTTCACGGCGAATCCCAGCCAGTGGCAGTAGTTGTGGAGCACGATGCCTGCGATGGCTATTGCCCGTAGAGCCGAACATTCGGTGCGCGAAAGCAGTTGGTCGTTATTTATTTTCAGCATATTCAGTTTGTGGTTGTTTGTTCTTTTGCCCGTCGTCCGCCTATGGTGGCGCCGCGTGCGGGCTTATTGTCAGATGCCTTTCAGCTTGTCGTAGTCGGTCGTTCCCTTGAGCAGTCGCGGCCTTGTCTCGTCGTAGTCGGGCGAAATCAGGTCGTACTTGCTGTTGTAACACGGTGCCGATATGCCCGCCAGGTCGAATAGCAGGTGCGGCAGGGCGTCGGTCATGAACCGTCGGTTGCGTGCCTGCACAATGGCCTTGAATACTTCGGGACGTCGGCGCGCGTATTTCGGTGAGCACCATATCCAGAACGGGATGTCGAACTCGGCGTGTGCCAGGCGTGCATCTATCTCAGCCGAGTGCATGCGGCAGAAGAAGTGCATGTCGCCTTCGTAACATTCCTCGCCGTGGTCGGGCATGTATATTACGATGGCATCCTCGTGCTCGAATCGGTCCACGATGCAGTCCACCACAGAGTCGTTGTAAAGCACGGCGTTGTCGTAGTCGGCAAGGATGCGCCTTTCCCTCGCGTCGAGGTTGGGTTTCAGCTCCTTGTAGTCGTCGCCCTTGAAGTGTTTGCGGTCCTTCGGACTGCGCTGGCGGTAGCTCACGTGTTGTCCTATGAGGTGGAAGATTATGAGATTGTTATCTCCGCCCTGTCCTTTCAGTTGGTCGTAGTCCTCGAGCAGACCCTCGTCGTAGGTGTGAAGCCTGTCGTTGCGCGTGTCGAACTGCGCTGCGCTGAGCGTCGGGTTGTTGAGGAAAAATCCGCCGCTGAAGTCATAGACGGCCTCGCGTGCCTTGGGCAGGAACTGGTTGGTGAGGAACGTCACGTGGTAGCCCGCCTTGCGGAACACCTCGGTGAACAACGGATAGTCGCACCATTCGCCTTTCTGTCCCTCCACACGTGTTGAGAATACGTTCTTGAACACGAAGCTCGTCAGGTTGTGTGGCGACACCACATCGGTGAACTTCACGAGCCTTCCCTGGCGCTCCAGCTTCTGCTGGCGTGGCGTTGTGGGCATGGTGTAGCCGTACATGGCAGAGTGGTGGCGGCTGTAGCTCTCGCCGATGATTAGGACAATGGTCGGACTCTTGTATGAACAGCTGTCCACCTTCACTTTGTCTATGCCGGCTATGAGCTTGTCTATCTGCTTGGCTGCGAGCGAGTTGGCATACACGCTGAACACAAGGCGGTAGGCGGGAAGATACAGTTGGGCATGTCCCTGTTCGGTGAGTGTGTGTTCCACCTCGCCGATGTTTGTGCCGCTCATCAGCTTCCATGTGGCCTGTTTGTTGTCTGCCGACACTACGGCAGCCCATATCACCATCACCACTATCACGAGTCCGGTCACGGCCTTGGTCATGCTTCTCGACGCGAAGGCCGCTACCAGTTTGCCAATCTTGCAGAGTTTCTGCTCAATGTGGTGGGGTATGATGTGTGGAAACTTCAGCCGCAGGGCGGTGAGCACGTGCACTATGAGAAGCAGAAGCACCCATCCAACGCTGCTCGTTATGACTCCCGGCGATACGCATGAGCGCAGGAACTCGCCGGCCTCGCGCGGATCTGTCTCGCCGACGAGCATGAGCATTGATGGTGTAAGCGTGGACTGGAACTTCACGAAACAATATACATCGATTACGGATGTGGCGTAGAGAGCCACATAGAGTAAGCCTCTGACCCATCGTCTGACGACAAGAGGCAGGATTGACAGCACGATGCACACCACGTAGGTGTCGAGCAGCAGTTCGAGATAAAGATTATCGTAAACCTTGGCTCCGCGGCTGTCGGGCAGCACTGCCCACGAGCTTACGCATCCGAGTGCATACATGAAGAAGAAAAAAGATGCGTTGGCGCTTATCGGTCTGACAGCTAATGAGAGCGCGTCGCACAGTGCTTTCACAACTTTTGGCATGTTTATGGAATTTTTGGCAAAGTTACATCAAAATTGCGAAATATGGAAATAAAGGTTTCCGCGATTGTCCTTTTTGTCGGTAAGTGGTACTTCTGCCGTCTTAACGGCGGCTTTTTCGGGCTCTTGGGGCATATTATGGTGCCGTTGTTTGCGGCAGTCGGCGCCTGCCGTGCCGCCTTCTTAGGCGGTTGAAGGGGTGGGTGTGGCCGTGCGCCTTATGCGGAGTGGGCGCACGACGCCTGCTTGTCAGTCTTTTGTCTGTGCCGTGCTGCCGGTGAGCACATTTATCTGGTGTGCCGTGTCCGCAGCACTCTTGAACACAATGCCGTGCATTCCCAGCCGGCGTGCGGTGGCTATGTTGGCCTCCTTGTCGTCGATGAAGATCGATTCCTCCGGCTTCAGATTGTATCGGTCGAGCAGTATGTGGTATATCCGTGGTTCGGGTTTCACCTCTTTCTCGATGCCCGACACCACCACGCCTTCGAAAAGCGACAGGAAGTCGAAGCGCTCGTAAGCCACGTGTATGTTCTCCGCCGACCAGTTGGTGAGGCCGTACAGGTGGTAGCCCTCGTTCTTCAGTATGCGCAGCAGCGCCACACTCTCGGGCTTCTCGCTGTGCAACATCTCTCCCCAGTGCAGCGGAAACATCTCTATCGCCTCGCTGAACTCCGGATGCTTGGCCTTGAGCTCGGCCACGCCTTCGGCATAGGTGCGTCCGCGGTCGTTCTCAAGATTCCACTCGTCGTTGCATACGTTGGCGAGAAAATACTCCATTCGCTCGTCGTTGTTGAAGTAGCCGCGGTAGTAGTAGCGGCTGTTCCAATCGACGAGCACTCCTCCGAAATCGAATACGATGTTCTTTATCTGTGACATTTCTGTGTGGTTGTGGATGGTGTTTCTATGAATAGCTGATAATCATGTGGTCATGATTATGCAAATATATAAATTCGTCGGCACAACGGCAAATTGTCGCCTGAGTTTTTGATGGGCGCGAGCCAAAGTGGCTTGAAAATGTCTCGAACTGCATAAATATACATTTCCGGCTTGACTTTTTTTTGACAAAATTTTTTCGTAAAATAGAAGTGAACAAATGTTAATGCGCAAACGAAAAAGGCTCTTTCGCATTTTCACGGGTCGGAAAATTCCGGTTCGTGAGCCCGATTTTTGAGCCTCGGATTGCGAAATGGGCTTTATCGGCTTGCGAAAAAGGCTCTTTTGCATGCCGATGTGGGCTTTATCAGGTGCTGAAATGGGCTTTATTGAGTGACGAAATGGGCTCTTTCGCACAGCGGTAAAATACGGATGGAATGACAAAAAAGCGTATTGCGCTGACTGACAGTGCGTTGCGTAAAGTCTCTGAGAATGGGCTGTACGCGGCCGAAGGAGCCTTTGCACGCAAATATTCGATTCTCGTGAAGTTGACGATGTATAAATATTCATCCGCCGCTGAGTTTTGCATAAATATTCATTTCCCGTCTCCGGCTATTCCGTGCGCCGGATGATGATTGCCGGAGCGCTGCCTGCGGACTGCAGTGCGGTGGAATTATGGCATAAAAAAAGACGCTCTCTGCCGCCCGTAAGGCAGCGGAAAGCGTCATGAGTATGATATTTTCTGTAGGCTCACATATTATTTTATGAACAGCAGCTCGCGGTATTTAGGCAGAGTCCACAGCTCGTCAGAAACGATGAGCTCCAGTTTGTCGATGTGACGGCGTATGGAGTCGAGTTTCGGAGCTACGGTGTCGTGATATGCTATCGCCTTCTCGCGGCAGTTCTCTATCTTGTTTGCTACCTTGCGTGCATTGATGAGTTCCTCCACTCCGGTCTCTATTATCTGTGTGCGCTGTGCTATCTCTTCTATTATCTTCTTGTTGCGTGCTGTCAGCTCGTCGGCCTTCTCCTTGGGGAAGATGTCGTACATGCTCTGTACGTTCTTTGCCAGCTGGCTCTGATAGTGTGTGCAGACTGGGATGATATGGTTCATGGTGAGGTCGCCCATTACTCTTGCCTCAATCTGTATGCGCTTTGTGTAGGTCTCCCATTTCACCTCGTTGCGTGCCTCGAGCTCCTTGCGGTTCATCACGTTGAGGCTCTCGAACATCTTGATGCTGTCCTCGTCGAGGTAGCGGTCGAAGATTACCGGGCACGAAGTCTCGCAGTCGAGTCCGCGGCGCTTGGCTTCCTCTTTCCACTCGTCAGAATATCCGTTGCCCTCGAATATGATAGGCTTGCAGGTCTTAACGTCTTCTCTCAGCACGTCGATTATTGCGCTCATCTTGTCCTCGCCTTTGGCTATGAGTGCGTCAACGCGCTCCTTGAAGTTGTTGAGAGCCTCTGCCACGGCCGAGTTGAGCACGATCATGCCCGATGCGCAGTTGGCTTCAGAACCTACGGCACGGAATTCGAAGCGGTTACCAGTGAATGCGAATGGAGAAGTACGGTTGCGGTCGGTGTTGTCGATGAGAAGTTCCGGAATCTCAGGTATGTCGAGCTTCAGTCCCTGTTTGCCTTCCACGTTGAAGAGCGACTGCTTGTCGGCTTTCTCTATGTGCTCGAGCAGATGGCTGAGCTGGTGGCCGAGGAACGAAGAGATGATTGCCGGTGGTGCCTCGTTGGCGCCCAGACGGTGTGCGTTTGTGGCGCTCATGATGCTGGCCTTGAGCAGTCCGTTGTGCTTGTATACACCCATGAGTGTCTCGACGATGAACACTGCGAAGCGCAGGTTGTCCTCAGGAGTCTTTCCGGGGGCGTGGAGCAGTATGCCGGTGTCGGTTGACATACTCCAGTTGTTGTGCTTGCCAGAGCCGTTGATGCCGGCGTATGGTTTCTCGTGCAGCAGTGCTCTGAATCCGTGGCGGCGCGCAACCTTCTTCATGAGCGACATGAGCAGCATGTTGTGGTCTACGGCCAGGTTTGTCTCTTCGTATATAGGTGCTATCTCAAACTGGTTGGGCGCAACCTCGTTGTGACGGGTCTTGCACGGTATGCCCAGCTCGAGGGCCTGAATTTCGAGGTCTTTCATGAAAGCCTGCACACGTTCCGGAATTGTTCCGAAGTAGTGGTCGTCCATCTGCTGGTTCTTTGCCGAGTCGTGACCCATGAGGGTGCGTCCGGTGAGCAGCAGGTCGGGGCGTGCTGAGTAGAGTCCTTCGTCAACGAGGAAATACTCCTGTTCCCATCCCAGGTTGCAGATAACCTTTTTCACGTCGGGATAGAAATAATGGCAAACAGCCACAGCTGCCGTGTCGGCTGCGTGCAGGGCGCGCAGCAGCGGAGCCTTGTAGTCGAGGGCCTCGCCCGTGTATGATATGAAGATTGTAGGGATGCAGAGAGTGTCGTCGATGATGAACACCGGTGAAGTCGGGTCCCATGCCGAGTAGCCGCGTGCCTCGAAGGTGTTGCGTATTCCTCCGCTCGGGAAAGAGCTTGCGTCGGGTTCCTGCTGAACGAGCAGCTTACCTGAGAATTCCTCTATCATGCCTCCCTTGCCGTCGTGCTCGATGAAAGCGTCGTGTTTCTCGGCAGTACCTTCCGTAAGTGGCTGGAACCAGTGCGTGTAGTGTGTCACTCCGCGCTCCACAGCCCATTGTTTCATTCCTTCGGCCACTGCGTCGGCTATTGAACGGTCGAGCGGTGTGCCGTTGTCAATGACGTCGATGAGCTGTTCATATACGTCGCGCGGCAGGTATTTGTACATTTTCGCACGGTTGAACACATTCTTGCCGAAATATTCCGAAGGACGTTCGGCAGGAGGAATGACTTCTTGCGGCTTCTTCTTGAAAGCTTCGGCCACAACCTCAAATCTTAAGTTTGCCATTGTTTTTAAGAGTTGTTATGTTTGTTTTGTTTCGTGCATCAGCTTGCATGCACAGGCTTGCAACGTGTGGCGTTAGGGCTGCCACGGTGCAAAGTTAAGTTTTTTTTGTCAAATAACCGCCATTGTAGGCGTTCTGATATAATCAAAAAATGCGGCGCACCGTTTTGGCATATCATTTATAATCGGTGCGTCGCATATGTAGCCGTCGGCAGTGGTCAGCGTCCGGCCCATGCTGTTATACGTTGCATGGCCTCGTGGCAGTCCTCACGGCGTCCGAAGGCGGTGAGTCTCACGTATCCTTCGCCGCTCGGTCCGAAGCCTGCGCCCGGAGTACATACAACGCCTGTGGCGTAGAGCATCTGCTCGAAGAACTTGCGGCTCGGCGTGTTTTCCGGCGTCTTGAGCCAGATGTAAGGCGCGTTGCGGCCTCCATAGACCTCCATGCCGGCGTTCTTGAGCGCCTCGAGCATGTATGCCGCGTTGTCCATGTAGTATGCTATAGTCTCTTTTATCTGTTTCTTTCCTTCCGGAGTGTAGATGGCCTCGGCAGCTCTCTGGCTGATGTAGCTTGTTCCGTTGAACTTGGTGCTCTGTCTGCGGTTCCACAGATGGTTGAGCTCCACGCGGTTCTTGTTGTCGAGAGTGGCTGCGGTCACTTCCTTAGGTATTACGGTGTATCCGCAGCGCACGCCGGTGAATCCTGCCGTCTTTGAGTAGCTTCGGAACTCGATGGCCACCTTGCGCGCTCCCTTTATCTCGTATATTGAGTGTGGTATGTCGTCGTCCTGTATGTATGCCTCGTATGCGGCGTCGAAGAGCAGCAACGTGTCGTTCTCCAGGGCGTAGTCAACCCAGCGGCGCAGCTGGTCTTTGGTGAGCACTGTTCCCGTAGGGTTGTTCGGGTAGCAGAGGTATATCATGTCGACACGGTGGTCGGGTATCTGCGGTGTGAAGTTGTTCTCGGCTGTGCAGGGCATGTAGTTCACGTTGCTCCATTTGCCGTCTGTGAGCACTCCGGCGCGTCCGCACATCACGTTGGAGTCGATATATACGGGATAGATAGGGTCGGTCACGCCTATGCTGTTGTCCCATCTTACAATCTCGCCGATGTTTCCTGTGTCGCTCTTTGCTCCGTCGTTCACGAATATCTCGTCTATGTCGAGACGCACTCCGCGCGGCAGGAAGTCGTTCTTAATGATTGCTTCGCGCAGGAAGTCGTATCCGTGTTCCGGACCGTAGCCCCTGAATGTCGCAGCCGATGCCATTTCGTCAACGGCCTTGTGCATTGCTTCGATGACAGCCGGGCACAGAGGGCGGGTCACGTCGCCTATTCCCAGGCTTATCACTTTTACCTTAGGGTGTGACAGCTTGAAGGCATTCACCTTCTTGGCAATATCGTCGAAGAGATAATTGTCGGACAGTTTCAGATAATGTTCGTTTACTAATGCCATATATATATGATGTTTTTATATGTTTGTTGTTTCAAAGATAAATCTCGCCGTCGAACACAAATTCGGCTCCTCCTGTCAGATATACGTGGTTGTCGGCCTCGTTCCATTCAATGTGCAGCTCGCCGCCGTCCATCACGATGGTGCTCTTGCGGCTGGCACGGCCTGTAAAAGCGGCCGCCACAGCCGTGGCACATGCTCCCGTGCCGCATGCCATGGTCACTCCGCTTCCTCTCTCCCATACTCTTGTTCTTATTGTGTCTTTTCCTGTTATCTGGGCAAACTCGATGTTGCAACGCTGCGGGAACGCTGCGTTGTGCTCGAGCTCGCTGCCGTATTTCACGATGTCAATGTTCTCGACATCATCGGTGAATATCACGAAATGAGGGTTTCCCATCGACACGAATGTGCCGTTGAATGTGCGGAATGCTGCTGTCAGCCGTCCGCACGACGTCTCGTCATACTGAGCCGGGCACGAGAGTGCGGGCTCAAGCATGTCCACCGTCACGCTCTCGGTCTTTCCTTCGGCGTCGAGACTGAGCTTCAGGATCTTTATTCCCGACAGAGTGCTCAGGCGTATTGTTGTCTTCTGTGTCAGATTCTTGTCGTGCACGTATTTTCCTATGCACCTTGACGCGTTGCCGCACATCATCGCTTCGGAGCCGTCGGCGTTGAAAATGCGCATTGAGAAGTCGGCGTCGATGCCTGCCTCAGGCTTTCCTATGAGCACAAGACCGTCGCCTCCGATGCCCGTGTGGCGGTCGCTGAGCTTTATTGCGGTCTTTTCCGGGTCCGGTATTTCGTACAGTGATGTGTCGATATATATGTAGTCGTTGCCTGCACCGTGCATCTTGGTGAATCTGACTGGATTTTTCATTTTGTCTGTTTTTATTTGTTCTGTTCCACCTTTTAATAAAGGCATTTGCAAAAATACGACAAATTGGCAAGAAACTTGCGGATTGCCGGCCTAAATAATTATTTATTTTATATGTAAATTACGATTTATCAAAATTATGATGCTTTATTGTTCAATCTGTAAGCAAAATTAAGCTGAACGGCCGATAAGTTATATCCGGCGACTGTTTTTCATGTTGTCGAGGAATGAGTTACGTAATGTTGCGGCGTGAGTTACGGCATGTCGTGGCATAAGTTCCGGTATGTTGCGGTGTGGCTTGTGTGAGAAGTGTTTACGGGTTTTGCGGAGATGTATCGCGGAATGGTTTTGTTGTTAAAAAAATATAAATATAATGCATCCGTTGTTTATATTTGACAGTCTCTTGCGTATAAGTTTTTAGAGCACCCAAAAAACGAAATAAAGAAAATAAAAACTAAAATATTTGAAGAGATGAAATTCAGAACGAGAATGTTGATGATGATGTTTGTCATCTGCTCAACGGTGGCGGCGCAGACCGGTGCCGTGTCTTTCAAGTTGAAAGGTGTACTGCTCGACTCGCTGACCAATGACGGAGAAGCGTATGCCACGGTGTCGGTGGCAAGCAGGAAAGCGCCGTCGGAACCTGTGGCAAAGCAGGTGACAGACAAGAAAGGAGGTTTTGTGATGAACCTGAAAGGTGCAGGCGACTACGTAGCGACGCTCACATCGATGGGCCGTCAGCCTGTTGTCAGGGAATTCAAGGCACCGGCCGACGGTGGAACGGTGGATTTGGGAACGATGTATGTGCACGATGCCGCCAACGAGCTCAAGGGTGTCGAGGTGGTGGTGCAGAAGCCGTTGGTGAAGTCGGACATCGACAAGATAGAATATAACATAGCCGACGACCCCGACTCAAAGTCGAACACGATGCTCGAAATGCTGCGCAAGGTGCCGCTCGTGACGGTAGATGGGGATGACAACATAAAGGTGAACGGCAGCAGTTCGTTCAAGGTTTATGTCAACGGACGCCCGAACAACATGATGAGCAACAACCCGACGGAGGTGCTTAAAAGCCTTCCGGCAAACAGCGTGAAGCGTATTGAGGTGATAACCAACCCCGGACCGAAATACGATGCCGAGGGAGTGGGCGGCATACTTAACATCATAACCGAGGGCAGCGGCCTTGTGGGATACACCGCTACGGCGTCTGCCAACGTGAACAACCGCGGACAGGGAGGCGGACTGTTCGGCACGGTGAAGAGCGGAAAGCTCACTGTCAGCGTAAACTATAACTACAGCAACACCAACCGTCGACCCAGTAACAACATCTGGAGCAAGCGTGAGAGCATAGGCGAGATAGACGAAAACTCGTCGGATGTCGAGTCGACCGGCTCGCAAAAGAGCAGATCCAACTTCCAGTATGGTTCGTTGGAAGCCAGCTACGAGATTGACACGCTGCGTCTGGTAAGCATGTCTTTCGGTATGTATGGCGGTGGAAACAAGGGCAGATCCACAAACACCACCAATGCCACATCGCCTCTTACGGGCAACCCTATATACGGTTACACGTCGCATAATATAACGAACAACAGCTGGTCTTCCATCAACGGCGGCATAGACTATCAACGACTTTTCCATGTGAAAGACCGTATGCTGACCTTCTCTTACAGGATAAACTCGAATCCGGACAGCTCTGACGGCAGTTTCTATTATTCGGACATGAGTGCCGACGACAGCTGGCTCGACTTCCTGCACCGCATGAACGAGCAGCGCAACAAGGGCGAGGAGAATACGTTGGAGAACACTTTCCAGGTGGATTTCACGACGCCTATCGACACGATACACACCGTTGAGGCCGGTCTGAAATACATTATGCGCAACAATAAGTCGAACGACGACCGCTACCAGAGGCAGGCTGGAAGCGACGGAGAGTATGTGTTCTCCGACGATTACAGCTCGCATTTCAGACACAACAACGACATTCTGGCGGCTTATGTGGGCTATGGCATCAAGCTGAAAAGATTCTCCGGCCGTCTGGGATTGCGTTATGAGCACACCATTCAGGACGTGAAATATCTCTTGGGACGCGGCGATGACTTCCGCAAGGACTTCGACGACCTGGTGCCTTCTGCGAGTGTCGGCTACAAGATTACGGACATGTCGAACCTACGTCTCGGCTATAACATGCGTATATACCGCCCGGGTATATATGTGCTCAACCCTTATATAGACGACAGCAACCCTACAAGCATAAGTCAGGGTAACCCTAATCTGGACAGCGAGAAGAGCCATGCGTTCAGCCTGTCGTACAACAACTTCACGCCGAATCTGAGTCTGAGCGTCTCCACACGCTATGCGTTCACCAACAACAGCATTCAAAATCTGTCGCAATACATCAACGATACGGAAATTCCGGGATTGCTGAATCCTACGGGAAAGGACGTGATGTATCAGACATACAAGAACATAGGAAAGACCAGAAGCCTCGACTTCAGCGCGTATGTCAACTGGAACATCACTACGAACACGCGTTTTTACACCAATCTGAACGGTGGTTACAACTATCTTTCCGACGGCAACGGACTGAGCAACCACGGCTGGATGATGTTCTACTATGCCGGTATTCAGCAGACATTCCCCTACGACTGGCGTATCGGAATAAGCACTTCGGGCCAGACGCCTTACATCTCTCTCCAGGGCAAGGACAGCAGTTACTTCAACTATGGATTGAATGTCTATAAGTCGTTCATGGACAAACGCCTCACCATATCGCTGTTCGCAAACGATTTCTTCACCCCGAAAAGAAAATCAACGTCAACACTCGAGAGCACCAACTTCACCTCCAACAGCTGGTATGAATATACTTCCATGCGCTTCGGAGTGAGCGTAAGTTTCCGCATCGGCAAGCTTACGGCGAGCGTGAAGAAGGCAGCCCGCACCATCACCAACGACGATGTGAAGGGCGGCGGAAACAATGGTCAGCAATAATATTGCGTAATCTGCCGCCACATCCGGCTTTTCTCGGCTCACCGGATGGATAAGTGAGAAAAGAGAAAGTATCATGTTGGAACCGGTTTCAGCCTTTGACAAGGCTGAAACACGGTGATGTGTGCGCTCCAAGAAATCTTTAAGTATATATTGACACACATAAAACGAACTTGCTGAATAGAAAATCAGCGAGACGGGATCATACGTCATAAAAAACAATTTTATGACTTCACTCAGGGTGATATATATAAAGTGTCGGGATTATTAAGTCCTTGGATAAGGATATGACTTATAAAATCAGGAAAATATGAAGGTAAGATGTACATTTGCAATGCTTGTATTACTCATGATAAGCGTGTTGTGTTATTCGCAGAATAATCAGTATATCCTGTCAGGACAGGTCGTTGACAAAGCCGGAGCAGCTCTTCCAGGTGCGGGCGTCTCCGTTACAAACGATTCAGCCGTCACGGTAATGCGCGCTTCGGCCGATGCTGAAGGATACTTCTCACTGCAAAAAATACCGGAAGGTAATTACCATGTTACGATAACCTACCTTGGCTTTGATGATTATTCAAAAGACATATACATGGGCAACGACGTGTCGCTCGGCAAGATAAGGATGCAAGAATCGTCACACATGCTCAATGAGGTTACGATCATGGGACGTTATACCGACATAAAGCCTTCGGGCGAAACGGTAATACGTGTGGCCGGCAATCCGTTGGCAAAGGGACAGTCTTTCATCAATTTCCTGCGAAACGTCCGCAACCTTGACGTTACAGACAAGAGCATAAAGGTGCAGGGCAGAGACAACACCCTGTTCTACATAGACGACAAGGAGGCATCTTTCGACCAGCTGAAGGCTTTGTCTCCGTCAATGATTTCACGTGTTGAGATTGTTCCGCATGCCGACGCCTCTTACGGAGTCAATGCTACGGGCGGCGTGGTAAAGGTATATCTGCGCGAAGGAGGAGGCATGCTCGGCTCACTGTCGTTTTCCGGTCAGGCGGATAAATACGGATATGTGGACGGCACTCCGAGGGTCAATTTACTCTATTCAAAGGGAAAGTTTACCGTAAGTAACATGTTGCGGGGCACACCATACAGTCATTTTGTAAGCAAAAACGACCAGGACAACGGCGATGGACAAGATCACACCTTCACTGACGTATTGAACAAGGACAGGGCTTTGACCGATAATCTGTCGTTAAGATACGTGTTCAACAATACTGACAGGATAGACGTTTACGGTTCGGTTAATCTGTTGAAAGAGAAGATGGTTACCAACAGTACTACCGGTACAGACAAACTGCGGCTCGGCAACAACCTGAAATCTAACAGTTACAGTGCCGGCATGCAGCTGCGCAAAGGCTTTGGCAAGAACGGAAGTTACGTACTCTTGGTGTCCGAATACAGCAAGAACAAGGATAATAAAGACGCTAACTATACTTATAACGGCGATGCTGACCCGGCAAACCAACGTACAGATATGGACAATTTCAACATCCGTCCCCGTCTGTACTGGAACTTTAAGGAAAACATGACCCTTAGCGCGGGAGCTGAATTTTACTATCTCATCGACCGCCACAAGGATGACGGAACACAAAAGTTCAGTTACATAGCGGACGGCAATTATAATGCCTTGAGCCGCGACTATGGCGCATGGGTGCAATATTCCGCAAAATTGGGCGACAGACTGTATGTACGTGCAGGACTGAATTACCACGGAACGGATATAGACTATAAGGATTTTCTTGACAATTCAAATAATGTCAGAATTTACGAGGACGGCATATACCCGACGTTGTTCGCCCAATGGACTTTCAACCAGAAGAAGTCTCATTATATATCCATAGGACTCAGACACTATTATTCACTCCCTAATTATAATTACAGCCTCCCTACGGTGGTATGGCAGGGCGAGAACCTGTACAGCATAGGAAACCCCGATCTGAGAAAAGAAAATTATTATGACGCCGAGATTTTCTATTCACCGAACAATGCCTGGTCTGTATCCTATGATTTCAATTACGGCGACAACATGGTGAACGTGATTATGCGCCGTGATGCCGACCGTCAAGACGTGTTCTATACAAGTCCGGAGAATACGGGCAACAGACAAAGACACACCGTGATGGTGGGTTATTCCGACAGAATTACGAACTTCTGGTACACCAATACAAAGGTTTACGGCGTCTATGTCAACGAACACGTCGGCCAGGAAGGATATAACTGCGCGATGGCACACTTCAGCAGTTATAACGATTTCAGCGTATGCGACAATTTCGGACTAACCCTCGGCCTGTATGCCGAGACAAAAAGCAGGAACGCAAGTTATATATCAAACGCGAAATACAGTGTTGACATGGGTGCCCGTCTCTCGCTTTTCAAGGGTAAGGCAGACGTAAGTTTAGTGTGGGCAAACATGTTTTACAACCGCGGCAACATAAAAGTCAAGGGACAGGATTTCACCTACATGCGGCGTGATTTAAGTCCTAATTCACGTGTTCAGCTGTCCGTATCATGGAACTTCAGCGCAGGTCGTAAGATAAAGAAGACAAGTTTGCCGACCGTCAGCGGAGAATATAGAGAAACGCCTACATTCTGATGAGATAACGTCTTAACGAATTATTTTTATGAAACGCTTTTAATGTCTGTCTCCGACACTGTTCAATTGAACGTAGAGTGACTTTTCTGCGCATGGTGTGCAGGTATTACTGGGCGCAATACACCCCGAAATACTTGCCGCACCATGCGTTTTGCGTTTCTTCGGATAATGCGTTCCAGCGGAGCAACGCATACTTTTCGTTCTGATTTTGCGGACAGACTTCATGACAGACAGAGAATTTCTTCCCGTATAAGCATTGTTTTCTCCTGCCGGTAAGAAGACGATACGGGCGACTTTCAATTTATAACCTGATTTCGTTTTTTCCCTCTGAGTTTCCTCATATACCCCGAAAAATAAGCGCGTATTTG